>Ga0080013_1000016_pt1 | contig 201954 bp, 225 predicted proteins | sample ETNvirenome_6_85_FD_69236 | JGI IMG/M metagenome (GOLD analysis project Ga0080013, IMG submission 69236) | Marine viral communities from the Pacific Ocean - ETNP_6_85 (SPADES assembly) (version 2) | ecosystem: Environmental > Aquatic > Marine > Oceanic | place: Pacific Ocean | collected...
GGGCTCTGATACATTTACAGTTTATGGCCCGGCAGTGTTTAATGGAAATTCCGACTTTAATCAAGGGTTGTCCGGTTCGCTGACAAAATTAACAGACGGATCAAGTTATCTTATAGCTGGTTCAAATGTTACAATCACATCAGCTTCGAACGGAGCGGTTACAATTGCTGCGGCTGGAGATATTGACGGTTCAGGAGCAGTAAATAGAATTGCGACTTGGTCTGACACTGATACACTAACGTCTGATGCTGATCTTACATGGAATGGTACAACACTAGATGTTCAAGGAGATGTAAATCTAAATGGAACTGTAATAGTAAATCAATCTGGTGCTTCAGAAGATTTTAGAGTTGAAACAGCTAACAAGACGGCAGCCATACAAACTGATGGTAGTACAGATCAGGTGATGATACTTTCTGGTACTACAACGGATACTGTTGGACAGGGATCATCGCCTCAAGATCCGGATCCAAGAACATTTACAGACACTAATTTCTTTGTCTCTGGTGCGATAGGCTCACAAGGAACGTCAACAAAGGGAACTTCCATATTTGGCGGTGATTTAGTTGTTAGCGGCGGCCTCTACGGTGGGGGCGATGCAGGATTTGGTCCGGTTCAAATTGGTGGATATAGAAGTGACTTAGGAACTGACGTAACAACATTATTTGTCGCGAATCAAGGTGGGCAAGGAAAAGCATTATTTGATGGTGACATATATTCTTCTGGATCAATTACCTTGATGGATGGAATGAGTGGTTCACTAACACAGTTAATAGATGGGACATCATATCTAATTGCTGGTAATGGTATTACTATAGCATCTGCATCTAATGGTGCAGTTACAATTACTGGTACAGCAGTCAGTGCTGAATGGACTGACGAAGGTACTGTATTACGGCCGAATGATGGTGTATCAGACTATGTTGGTATTGGAGCAACAGGAAATGACGTTAGTGAATATCCAGTTTTTATTGGTCGGAGCGGGGTAGGTTCGGAATTTAATGTTTTATCAAATGGCTTCTTAACAGCTTCACTGGGGCTTAGTGGTTCACTGACCAAATTGACTGACGGCACTAGTTATCTTAGAGCAGGGTCGAATGTAACAATTACATCGGCATCGAATGGTGCAGTTACGATTAATGCCACCGCAGATATTGACGGCGGCGGTGATGCAACTAGGCTTGCCTATTGGGCAGATGCTAATACATTAATGTCTGATCCAGGTTTACATTTTAATGGCTTCAAGCTGGGATTGACAGGATCTGCTAGCGGAGCAACATCTGCGCTAGATGTTGACAGAATCTATACAGATACAACTAGTAATAGTTCCATCTCTTCGCATGATGGAGCGTCTGGTATATTGATCGATTACGACGTGACCGGTATCGTTGCATCGGGTCAGTTTCAAAAGCACAAGGGTCTATGGATTAAGTATGATCAGTCTGCTCCGACCATGGTTGGCATGGTTCAAGGTGTTGGACTCGAGATCGAAGTAACGGGAAGTGATACTGGGGTATCCCAGACTACCGACGGAATTAGGGTTAGTGTGGCGGATCCCGGAAGCTTTAGTAACAATGCATCCAGAGGTATCACAGTTACTGCCCCGCCGGGCTGGGTCGAAGGAGAAGTAAACGCAAGTCATATCAGATGTCACACTCTCGATGGAACGAATTATTTTGACATCAGCGTAGGTGCAGATGGTAAGACACAACTGACAACTCTTGATAGCGCTGCTGCTAATGCACACTTGAATCTCAAGCCAGACGGGAAGGTGCTTATCCACTCTGGCGGCGCTGCACAATCTCCAAATGAAGCAATGGGATCTGATATTTCTTTCTATGTATCTGGAGCTATTGGGGCAGACCAGGCGAGCATTGGTTACATGGGAACATCGGTCTTTGGTGGAGATACAGTTGTATCAGGAACGCTTTATGCATTAAACCCAGAGTCAATTCATGTATCAGAATACATTAGGTGTTCCAGAGACTCCGATTCATACATAAGATTTAACGGTAGCGATACAATTCAAATGAGAGCTGGAGGAAAAACGTTTGTTCAGCTCTTCGAATCAAGCCAAGATCTTTGGCAAGTTAATCCTGACTCACAAGATATAGATTTTGTTGTTTATGGTGGCACTGCTGACAAGTATTCTATTAAAACAGATGCTGGTCTCGGGCAGGTATTAATATTGTCTGGTGGCTCTGCCAATTCGCCAGATGAAGCCGCGGGTGGTGATGTTGCCTTTTATGTCTCTGGAGCTATCGGCGGTAAGAATCAATATGGAGTAGGTGATAAAACCATATCTGTGTTTGGTGGTGATTTAGTCGTTAGTGGTGGGTTACATGTTTCTGAATCGTTGTCAACGATTAAAAATCCAAATTCTTCCATAGAGTGGAACAATGAGGGAGAAGGTTCATTTAGACTAAAAGGTAATGATGTTCAGATATTATCGTATGAACCACACGGTACACCATCAAGTATTGCAATAAATGCTGACGGAACAGATGTTTCATTTATGGTTAAAACAAATTCTAAAATGGCAATTGCTTCTAAGAACGAAGGAGGAACATCAAACACTGTTTATATAAACACTGATAATGCTAGTGAAGGTGGTATAGATACATGCTTCTGGTCATCTGGTTCTGTCGGTGCACTAGAATTACCAAATGGCCATGCATCGCGCAGAGGCGTTGGGGTTTTTGGTGGTGATGTTGTAGTATCAGGATCATTTAGAGCAAGACAACTTCATTATACAACACATAAATTTGCACCAGGTACTGATGCTAGACATTATGTACGATTCGATTCAGACGGTTCCGATAGCGGTCCTGGAGCTGACAATAAAATGATAGCTCCATATCAAGGAAAATTAATTAAAGTTATTGCAAGATCTGATGCCAATCCAACAGTTGCAGGGAGCACTGCGATTGGTCTTCACCTGAATGTTGACGGTAATGTCGATATAAACACATCGTATCAAGGATCATCACAAACCGTCAATATGGCAACAGCCAACACGGCTTATACATTTAACTTCACAGCAACAGAAAATTTTGCAGGTGGAGACATAATTGGGTTATCAGTTGATCCGTCATTTGATCCAGGAAATGTAATATTAACAGCTGTATGGGAATATGATACCACTTGATTAAAGTGGATCTATTAGATAAAATTTAGTTTTTTAATTTTACTAAAGAATTTTTTCTATCTAGATAAATTCTAGTTATTTTATTTCAAATATTCTAATTAGTAGATTAGATTAGTAGATTAGTAGATTAGTAGATTAGTAGATTAGATTAGTATTAGAATTTAATATTAGAAAAAAATTCTGAATGTACAAGAAAAAAAATGATAAATTATGTCTTAAACAATCAATCAGGACATGATAGTATTTGTTCATACGATACATGAGGGATCAATATGTTTAATTCACCGTTCAAAACTGATGTTTTGATTGAAGAAAATACCAAGGTGGTATTTGTTGCTGATATGTTTATCAACCAATATGTTGGTGGAGCAGAATTAACTACTGACGCTTTAATAAAATCTTCAAAATATAAAGTACAGTGTGTAAATTCTAAAGATGTAACAATGAAAACACTGGAAAGTGGCCATAGAAAATATTGGATTTTTGGTAATTTCTCTCAGCTTGATGTTAAGCTAATCCCTACTGTTGTTGCAAATCTAGATTATTCTATACTTGAATACGATTATAAGTTTTGCAAATATAGAAGTATAGAAAAACATCTTTCTGCAGAGCAGAAAGAGTGTGACTGTCATGAAGAAAATTATGGAAAGATGATATCTGCTTTCTTTTATGGCGCTAAATCTCTCTGGTTTATGTCAGAAGCACAACAGAAAATATACTTTGATCGGTTTCCATTTTTAAATGAACGTGAAAACTGGGTTCTTTCTTCAGTTTTTGATGATTCATTCTTTTTAACCGTGAAAATGCTTCGGGAAAAATATAAAGAAAAAGAACGTAAAGGTTGGCTTGTTGTTGGTTCTTCTTCTTGGATTAAAGGAACACAGCTTGCAATAGAATGGTGCAAAGAAAACAACAAAGAATACAAAATAATTCAAAACTGGCCTTACGGAAAGGTTTTGGAAGAAATGGCTCAAGCAGAAGGTTTAGTATATTTGCCCCCTGGTGGTGATACATGTCCCAGAACTGTTATTGAAGCAAAAATTCTTGGATGTCAGCTTGAGCTAAACGAAAATGTTCAACATAAAGACGAAGAGTGGTTTTCTGATGTTGAGATGATTGACACTGAGTCTTATCTGTTTGCAGCACGTGAAAAATTCTGGGCTTCTATTTCAAATTCAATGGCTTACATTCCAACATTATCTGGTTACACAACTACCCTCAACTGTAACAAGAATGGTTATCCATGGAAGCAGTCAATTTCATCCCTTTTAGGATTTTGTAATGAGGTTATAGTTGTTGATGGAGGATCTACGGATGGCACATGGGCCGAACTCGAAGAGTGGGCAAAAGTACAGGTTGATGGTAGACTTAAAGTCTATCAAGTTAAGAGAGATTGGGAAAGCAAAAGATTCGCTGTGTTCGATGGATTGCAAAAAGCCGAGGCTAGAAAAAGATGCACAATGGAATATTGCTGGCAGCAGGACGCAGATGAGGTCGTACACGAAGATGATTATCAGAAAGTTAAAAGCATGCTTAAGCAATTTCCCAAAAATGCTCCATTAATCTGCTTGCCCGTCATTGAATATTGGGGAAGCGCGGAAAAAGTTAGGATGGATGTCAATCCGTGGAAGTGGAGGCTGAGTAAAAACCTTCCAAATATTACACATGGGATTCCTGGTGATTTAGTTATGGCCGACAAGGACGGAAATATATATGCAAAACCAGGTACTGATGGCTGCGATTATATCGATCCAGAAACTTTTGAAAGAACTCTGTATGGAAATTTTTATTCTGGTGAAATTCACAAAGTAAGACTTGCAGCTCTTCAAGGGAATAAAGAAGCCATAGATGCATACACTCAATGGTTTAAAACAGTTGTTGAAAATTATCCAAGCGTTTATCACTATAGCTGGTTTGACATTGAAAGAAAAATTAAAACATACAAAAATTACTGGCAAAAACATTGGGAAAGCTTGTATGATATTAAGCAAGAAGACGTTCCTGAAAATAATATGTTTTTTCAAAAACAATGGTCAAGTGTTACTGACGAAGATATAAAAAATCTGTCAGTTAAGCTTGCAAAAGAAATTGGTGGTTGGGTTTTTCATTCACCAGTCAATTTTGAAAATCCAACACCGCACATAGTTCTTAATACTAAACAACCAGCACTTATGATTGAAGAGTAAAATGGCTAAAATAAAGGTTTTCTCTCCATCATATAATTCAAATGTTTTTTGCGTAAACAATATAAATTCTGTAATAGCACAAACACATGGAGCAGATGAACATTATTATATTGACGACAGAAGTGAAGAAGAGTCAGTCAATATTTTAAAGAAAGTAAGAGAACTAGCAGCTCTGAACAAAGACACAAAGAAAAATTTAAAAATATCTTTTAATAAAGATAGAAAATATAAGCTTTTAAATTTATATGAGTATGTATCACTTTGTGACGATGACGATATTATTTGCGTTCTTGATGGTGATGACTGGCTTTGCGAAAATAATGTGCTAGAAAAAATATATGACCAATATAAAAATCACAATGCACGATATGTCTATACCAACTGGAAATATTCTCACAACGAAGAAGTTGGAATATCAAGAAAAATACCTTCAAATGAATGGGACCCATATAAAGATCAATGGGTGACATCTGCAATGTCAACATTTAGAGCTGCTGAATTTAAGAAAATTCCATTGACTAATTTTCTGAGATGGGACAATGAGTGGTTTTCAATGGGATGTGATCAGGCGTATGTTCTTCCAATTTTGTGGAATATTAAAAAAGAAACAGGTGGCTATGGTTCTGTAAAGTTCATTGATGAACCACTTTATGTTTATCAGTTTCTTGAGAATCCATTAAAATCTCGTGGCACTGACGATGGGGGAATGCGAATAGATGCCCACAATTCTGTCACATTTATAAGGGAGCGTGGTTATGTTGAAGATAAAAACGCAACCGGATTGTAAAAGACAATAAAAAATAATAGAATTATATTGTTGGTTTTATTGAGGTGAGTAATGAATAATGTTTTAGTGACGGGCTGTTCAAGGGGTCTTGGAGTGTTAATCTGTGATGAATTACATGATAGAGGCTGTTTTGTTCTTCCTCATTTTAGAATTTTTCCACAGAACTTGCTAAAAAACGCAGTTGCTGGAGATATTACCGACAGCACAACCCTTGACAAAATAGAGTTAGCATTAGATCACAATAATATTAATGTATTTGTGAATAATGCAGCAATACATCAGAGAAAATTATTTTTAGAACATTCTGATGAGGATATAGAAAAAATAGTAAATGTTAACATAACAGCGCAGATTAAGCTTTTAAAAAGAGTGTACGCTCACTTTGTGAATAAAGGTGATGGTTTGATTATTAATATAAATTCAATCGCTGCTCTTCAACCAGCCCCTGGTGAAACAATTTACAGCTCAACAAAACATGCATTAAAAGGTTTTTCACAGTCACTGCAAGTTGAATCGATTGGAAAGAATGTTAGGATAGTTGATATATTTCCGGGTGCAATGAAGACAGACATGACAAGATCTCGGGAAAACTATAGTACGTTAATAGACCCCAGAGAAGTTGCCAGTAGGGTGGGCGATATTATAGGGGGCAATAATATGACATCGCTTGAAACAGAAGTTGTTATTAGAAAATTTAATCGAGGATAAGATGAAGGCTGCCATATTAAGAAAAGTTGGAATTGTTCCAAAAGTTGAACAAGTGTATCTACCACAGCACTTAGAACCTGGTCAGGTTTTGGTTAGGGTTTTAGTTAGCGGATTATGCGGTGCGCAAATTCATGAAATCAACGGCCACAAAGGAAATGCAAAATTTATGCCTCATATGCTTGGCCATGAAGGTTGTGGCATCGTTGAGGACGTTGGGGCTGGTGTAACAACAGTAAGTACTGGTGATAAAGTTGTCATGCACTGGAGGAAGAGTGGTGGTATAGAAGCCCCGTTTCCAAAATATTTTCTGGAAAATGGTGATGAAATGTCTGCCGGAAAAATAACTACACTTAGTGAATTTTCAATAGTGTCAGAAAATAGAGTAACAACCGTCCCGGCCGACACTGATGAATACCTATGTGCGCTGCTTGGATGTGGAATGACAACTGCTCTTGGTGCTGTTAACAATGATGCAAAGATAAAATTTGGTGAGAGCGTTCTGATTGTTGGATGTGGTGGTGTCGGATTAAATCTAATCCAGGGGTCACTTCTAGCTAGCGCTTATCCAGTAGTTGGTTTAGACATCAAAACAGATAAACAGTTTATTGTAGAAAATATTGGTGCCACACACTTTTTAGATAAAATTGACGATCTAGATCAATTTGATAAATTTGATGTTATTATGGACACAACTGGAAACGTCAACGCGATATACGAAACCATGAAATTTCTTGGTGATTCTGGACGATATATTTTAGTAGGCCAGCCAAAACCAGGTCAGGATATAAAGATTCCTGATGGCGTTAGTTGGTGGTCACCTTCCGGAAAGTCTATTATAGTATCACAAGGAGGAAAGACCAACCCGCAGAATGATCTAAAAAGATATGTAAAAATGCATAAGGCAGGAATTTTAGATATTGATAAGATTATAACTGCAGTTTATAGTATAGATGGCGTTGATGAGGCGTTTGAATTATTAATGTCTGGAATAGCCGGCAGAGTTATGGTTAAAATGGATCATCAATGATTAGTGATTTGGCTACTAATTTTTTAAATGAAATAAAAGTTTATGATTGTGAATTCTCAAAAATAAGAATTGGGAATAATTGTGATGGCGGTTACGTTGCAGTTCATGAAATAGCTAATGAATGTAGTACACTTATTTCATTTGGTGTTGAAGATAATGTTACATTTGAGATTGATTGGGTTAATAAATATCCGAATACCTCTGTGGAACTGTTTGATCACACTGTAAATTCGTTACCACTAAGTCATGAAAATTTTACCTTCACTAAAAAGGGAGTTGCCGCAAAATCATTTGGTGATTTTTTATCACTATCGTCAATTCTAGAATCTTATAATTCCGGAATTACTATGAAAATGGATATTGAATGGGACGAATGGGAAGTAATAAAATCAGTGAGCCCGGGATTGTTAAGCAGTGTAGATCAAATTTTAATTGAATTTCATTTTGCATTCATCGATGTTGAGAAAAAATTTATACCAAACCAGCAGGATGAGCATAAATTAACACCATATTTTTGTAATTTTTATAAAACGATTTATAATAAAATTAATGAAGAACTGTGCAGAAAATATTATGAAATTTTAAGTTTTTTAAATTCTAAATTTTATGCTGTTCACATTCACCCCAATAATTCACTAAAGAAGATAAATATTGGAGGTTGTGAAATTCCTCCTTTAATTGAAATGACGTATGTCAGAAAAGATTTAATAGAAGATGCTAAAGAGACGAATCAAAAATTTCCAATTGTAGGTCTCGATTATCCAAACAAGCCATACAAGAAAGAATTAGGGAATTATTACCCATTAATAAGGAAGACAAATGTTGAATAATAGATCAAAACAGGTTAGAAGAGATACGATAGCCTTTTCAAAGGCGAATGGTGGTTATCACTATGGCGGATGTTTTTCTGCTGTTGAGTTATTGATCTCGCTATATGACCATGTTCTTACCGATCAGGATCGGTTTATTTTGAGTAAAGGCCACGCGTGCTGGCCTTATTATGTTCTGCTCCGCGAGAAGGGTTATGACCCAAGGCCAACCGGTCATCCAGAAAGAGATGTTCATAATGGAATACATTGGACTACTGGAAGCGAGGGTCATGGATTTCCTGCTGCGATTGGAATGGCAATCGCAAAGAAGAAGTTAAATAAACCTGGAAAGATTTATGTAATTGTTGGTGATGGTGAATGCCAAGAGGGAACAACATGGGAATCATTGCTCTTGGCGGCACACCACAAACTTGATAACCTTGTTATAATTGCTGACTGGAATGGAATACAGGGATCTGGGTATACAAAAGATATTTTGCCAATTCCAAATTTTGATAAGATAGCAGAAATGATTGGGTGGAATACATCTGTAATAGATGGTCACTCTTATGAGGAAATTCTTGCAGCATTAGAAATATCAGAGATAGATATACCACGGCTAATTATAGCAAATACAATCAAGGGAAAGGGTGTAAGTTTTATGGAAAATCAACCTTGCTGGCATGCCCAATGGCCACCACCAGATAGAGAAAAGCAAGCACTTGAAGAATTGGAGGATTCAGAATAATGAGAAGAGCTTTTGGAAAGACACTTGTTCGAATTGCAGAAAAAGATGATAACGTTATTTTAATATCTGGTGATGTTGAACAATGTATGGAAGAATTTATCGAGCGCTGGCCTGAAAGATATATTAATGCAGGTCTTTGTGAGCAGTCAATGATTAGCATGGCAGCCGGCATGGCCGCTGAGGGTTTGAGACCAATAGTCTATTCGATTACACCTTTTTTAATTGAAAGGCCATTTGAACAGATTAAAATTGATATTGACGAACAAAAATTACCAGTTATGTTAGTAGGCCAAGCTGATTATCCAACTCACGGTCCGACACACAGGCCATTAAATGCTGAGGGCCTTATTGGCTTGTTAAAAAATACCTTTGGTTATTTCCCTCGGAATCAGCCTGAGACAGAAAAGGCAATGATTGACGCTTATTTGATGGGAGAACCGGCTATAATATGTATTAAGAGAGACGGGCTACCTTTCTTCTAGGGATTAGTATGCAGGATATATGGCAAGATCGCAATGCGACTGATTGGAAGCAGATGGGGAAGTATACTAGCTTTGATAGACTCCAGCATGATGAAATTTATATATTATTAAAAATTTTCAACGAAATGTTTCCATCAAAAGAAAGTCAATTTTCAAAATTTATTGATTGTGGACCAGGCTTTGCTGGTTCTGAGGCTTGGTCAATTAATGATTTTTATCCTGAGTGTGAGATAATTGGGATAGAACCTCAAGTGGAACGATTTAGCAGGCTCCGGGATGCAATGTATCCTGGAAGCCTTATTAATGCATGTGTTTGTTCACAAAATGGGGAAATTGATGCATTCACCGGCCATAAAGACGGAGCGTCGGATTTTAGATTGAAAGTAAGCAATACACACATAACAGATAATCGATATCAAGAGTGTAAAACACCTGCTATAACAATCGATTCGCTTATAACAAGCGACGATACTAGTGTCTTTGTGTGGGCTGATATAGAAGGTGCAGAATATGAAATGTTGCTCGGTTGTAAAGAAAGCCTTGAAAAAAATAAGATTCTTGCTTTCTTTTTAGAAATTCATAAAGAACAGTCTGGAGATGGGAACATTGAAGGGAATGGAACTTTTGATGATATATTGGTTTTTCTACGCCAATATGGTTTTGCTGGAGTCGAGTTCAGTGGTGGAAGCACAGTTTCAAGTTGGTTATTTTTCCGACCTGGAAGTGAGGAAGCAACATTCGAACCAAAAGATGTTTATGGAAATTTAGCAACGGTGTGGAGATGAAAGGTAAAGTTTTAATAACTGGCTCTAGCGGCTTCATTGGTTCTCATTTGACAAAGTTATTTGATAATTTTACCCCGTGCGATCTTGATTGCTTTGATGGAAAAAATTCGCAAGAGTATGCTTTAATGAAAATAACAAATAAGGAAGTTATAGCGGTTTATCATTTAGGCGCAATTTCGTCAACAACGGAAACAGATATTGGATTAATCAGTGATACTAATATAACATTGAGTTCTGTGCTTTTGGATGCATGTATCGAGGCTGGAATTCCTTTTGTGTATGCTTCTTCAGCTTCGGTTTATGGTCTGGGTAAGAATGGTTTTTGTGAAGATACAGTTTTGACTCCATTAAATTATTATGCAATAAGCAAGTCAGCTTTTGATAAAATTGCAATGCAAAAAATAATAGACAATCCATCATCTGAGATTGTTGGGTTAAGATATTTTAATGTTTATGGTCCTGGTGAAGAGCACAAGCACGATCAGGCAAGTCCAGTTCATAAATTTTTAAAACAGGCAAGAACTAATGGAAGAATTAAGATATTTGAAGGAAGTCATGGTTTTAAACGAGACTTTATCCATGTAGATAATGTTGCTCAGATTACAAAGAGTGCAATATTTTTTGATTCAGGTATCTATAATGTTGGGACAAACAATCCACGGTCATTTTTTGATGTTGCTAAAATAATTTCAGATTTAACAGGCGCAGATATAGAAGAAGTAGCATTTCCATCTCACCTTATTGGAAAATACCAGGATTATACGTGTAGTGATAACTCAAAAATTAATTCTCAAATTTCTAGTGACAGAATAGATCTAGAAGAAGGAATTTTTCTAACAAAAGAGATTTTCGATGCCATTTGACATAAGACATATATCAATCATTGATTCATTACCTGTTTACAATACAAAGAAAGAAATATTGACAGTAGGGTGTGGCACTGGAAATTTGGAAGTTGAACTTGGAGAAATGGGTTATGACGTAATCTCAACAGATTTTGGTGTAGATAGCCATACCGCAGAAGGTAGAAAGAAAAATATTGATAAATTAAACTATGAACAGTCAAACATATTGGATTTATCAACCTTCTCAGTTAAGAGTCGTGAAACAGTAATATGTTCTGAGGTTTTGGAACATATTGAAGATTGGAAAACTGCTTTTATAAACCTTATCAAGTTAACAGATAGAAAATTAATTATCACTGTTCCATGGAGGGAGTCGTTCAATGTAGAGGGACCTCCACCTGATGGTCATTGCAATTTTTGGACTGATCTTGGTAATGATCCATGGGCATCTACATATTATAGTTCTAAAAATAATTTTGGTCCAATACTTGAATTTTCTCGTTTGGCATATCCGTGGCATGTTAGTATTACAAAAATCTGCACAAAAGCAGCAGATTGGGCATCATCATCTAGATGTTATTTGATAACAGTAGACAAAAACCAATATGCTGATTTTTGTACAGCAGAGCCAGAATTGCGGAAGGGATACTCAATCAATATTAATGATACTGAAAGGAGAGAGATGATATCTAGTCCATTTTCTCCAAATATATCACCATACATACCACCGAGAACATTTGGCCCCCCACTTCCATTTTATGAAAACATGGATTTGCTTGCCTTTGTTTCTGAGCCTTTTACGAAAAACCTTGATAACTTAAATTATTTGAGACATGTGGAATCTTTACTGTCAAATTATGGAATCAGGCTTTGTGCTGTTGTGGCTTCTAAAGAATTTAGAAAACACGCGAAAGCATACAAGGATTCGTTGTGTCGCTTAAGCAGAAATAATACGTTGGGTTGTGTCAATATAGACTATGCTGTGCCAGATAACATCATCGAAAGCACAAAAGTTAAAAGCAAATTTTTAATTGCACCTTCTTGGGCACAAAAAAATAAGAATGGAATTTATTCGCATGTATTTGATTTGACAGATGAATCACTATGGATTAAAATTGCAACAAGCTTAAGATTATGAAAAAAATTGGTTTTATTAATGGATGTTTTGATATCCTACATGTTGGGCATATTCGTATGTTTAAGTTTGCAAAAGAGCAATGTGATATTTTAATCGTTGGAATAGATTCAGATGAAAGAGTGTCGAAATTAAAAGGCGAATCAAGGCCGATAAATTCACAAAAAGATAGAAAAGAAGTATTACTATCACTTAATTGTATTGATAACGTTGAAATTTTTAATACGTCGGATGAACTAAGGGTGTTAATCAAAGTAATAGAACCTGATATAATGGTCGTAGGTTCAGACTATCGAAATAAAGAAGTAATAGGTTCGGAAAATGCAAAAAGATTATTGTTCTTTGAGAGAATTGAAGGATATTCAACAACAAAGACAGCTAAAAATATTGGTCTTGGGTGAAACATGTGTTGATATTTACAGGTTTGGAAAATGTACTCGACTGAGCGCAGAAGCTCCGGTTCCAATTTTGCTACAACAAAGATCTGAAGAGAAACCTGGAATGGCAGCAAATGTAAATTTAAACATTGAATCACTCGGTCATTCAACTTTTCATGTTACAAATAAAAATATAATAAAGAAAGAGAGGATGATTGCTGAGGGTGTTTCTGGATCACCGCAACAGGTTTTAAGAATTGATTCTAATGATAATTGTGATCCAATTAATATTGATAACTTGGCAAAATTTTTAAATGAAAATACTTTTGATGCAACAGTTATATCTGATTATGACAAAGGGTTTTTACCTGAAGAATTGTTGGGTAATATAGTGCAATTACTTCCGAAGCCGATTTTTGTAGACAGCAAAAAAACAAATTTATCTTATTTTGAAGACTGTATAATAAAAATAAATGAGGTTGAAAGGGAAGCTGCACATCAGTTTCCGAGCAATTGTGAGCTAATTACAACCTTAGGTGAAAGAGGTGCTAAGTGGAATGAAAATATATACCCAGCAACAAAAGCTCGTGGTGTTTTTGATGTCTGTGGTGCTGGAGATTCATTTTTAGCGGGTTTGTGTATTGGTTATTTGGGAACACACAATCTCGATCCGGCAATTAAATTTGCAAATATATGTGCAGGAATATCAGTAAAGTATCTTGGTGTTTATAATGTTAGTTTTGATGATATTTTAGAAAATTATTAAGAAGGGAACAATGAAGAAACTATTTTTAGGGCCATATGTTGGCGAATTTGGGTGGGAGCTATTTTTTTGGACAGGCTACTGTAGAAGGTTAAGCCAGTTATCTGATGGATGGGACGAAATCATTGCAGTGACTAGACCAGGTCGAGAAATGCTGTATGAAGATTTTGTAACGAAGGTAATACATTATTCTCCTCCAGAGGGAGGGTTGGCTGATTGTGAAAATTATTCTCTTTGGAACCAAGATGATTTTGTAAATTTTGCCCAAGAAATTACAGGTCCAAACGATGTTTGGTTTCGGCCCTTTCCGACAGATAGAGGTGCATGGTTTCATCGGAGCGCTCCAGTTTATATTCCACAATTAGACACAACAGGAAATGGCTCAGCCGGCTTTCTTACACCAGCATATCTTGATAGAAATAGATCGGTCTCAAAAGATGAAAAAATAGTGTTATTACACGCGAGAAATAGATTTGATATAAGGCCAGAAGACAATCCACCGATTCAGATGTTTGAAAATCTTGCCAAAGCATTAATTGCTGATGGCTACAAGGTCCTGACGATTGGATCAAATAGTGATTCATATGTTGATGGAACTGAAGATTTCCGCGAAAACCCCCTTCCAGAAACTGCAAAGTTGATGGACAAAGCAATATGCACGGTTGGAACAACGTCAGGTCCACTCCACCTTGCAACACTAATGGGATGTCCAGTTGTCACATGGCAGTGGGATTTTGATAAAATGTGGTATAGATTTTCGTCCGGCTGGAACCCATTAGATTCTGATGTTGTGTTTATTAAGACAGAAGGTGAACGCGGACTGTTTCACTCTCATCCCTCTCCTGAACAATTAAAGTGGGCAGTTGAAGAAATTCAAAAGCCAAATATAGAAAAAATTCAGGTAAAGTGTTGGTAATATGAATTATTTTGTAGCAGCGTTAAAAAGATCTGGCCAGCATGGTGTTGTTAATTGGTTGGCCCAGCAGATAGATGGCGATGTATTACATATGAATAACTGTATTCATGGTTGGGACAATGAACGATTAGAGCCAATGGCTTATGCAAATGCAGTTCATTATACATGGAATAAAGAAGGTTTATCTCATAGTGTAAGGAATTTTGCGTTTGATTGGAAAATTGATATTGTTTTGAACAGAAAGCTACAACAGGAATTTGCATATACTGATTTTTCAAATGTGAAAAATTTTATCTATAATATTGAAGATTTTAATTTAAAAGTATGGGATGAAAAGCGCTTTTCAGCGTTTAGACAGCTTAATCCATGCAAGAAAATTGTTATAATTCGTGATCCATATAATTTCGTTGCGTCTTGTTTACAGAGGAAAATTGATCCGCCAGATGATGGTGCAATGGATGTTGCAGATCACCTGCTTGAAAGAATGAAATTGTGGAAGCAACATGCAATAGCAGCACTTAATGATAAATCATATTATACAATAAAATTTAATGACTGGTTTTCTTCTTCTGAGTACAGGCAGAAAATATGTGAAGACCTTAATTTGACATTTACAGACAATGGTTTAAAGAAGGTCATGGCATTTGGATCTGGTAGTTCTTTTGATAGAGAAAAATTTGATCAAAATGCACAGATGATGAAAGTTTTAGAGAGGTGGAAGCAATATCCGAATCAAAAAAAATTAATGAGTTATATTGATTCAGAAACAAAAGAAATCAGCACACAACTTTTTGGTAGTGTAGTATAAGATGGAATATATGGAGAAAAAATGAAGCCGTTAATATGTTACCCACATGGTCTTGGCGATTGTGTTCTGTTAACACCCGCACTAAGAGAATTTTTCTTTATGACTGGTAATAAATGTTCTGTTGCAACGCTTGAAAGATTTCGTTCGGCAAAGCTTTTTGACAATAATCCTTATATCGATGAGATTTTTTATACCAAAGATGCGTGGAATGATTTTGAAAATGAAAATATCGGTTTCAGATCAGTATATGATACGTGTATTCAAATAGCACAAAATTCGAAAAATTATACTCATGTTATTCTTCCAAGACACAAATCACACCAGCTTAAAATTCTATCCAATTTTCAAGATATTGGAATAATAAATCCAGTGAATCCCACCGCTGAAATTTATACAGAAACCTATGATGTTGAAATGGCTTCAAAAGTGATAAGCAGTTGTGTTGGTGATAATAGATTTGGATTTGTACAAACGACAACTGGTGTCCCTAAAAAAGATTTACCGGAAGGATATGGAAGAGCCTGGCTAAAGAAAAATAGAGGCCTCGAACATGTGATTGAAGTCGGCGTCGACTTCGACTCCTTTAATTTTTCAATAAACACACAATTTGAAATCATGAGAAGAGCATCAGCAGTTTGTATTCCCGATTCTGTGTTTTATCATGCATGTGGTGCTATACATAAGCCGGTGGATTTTGTATATTTTTCAAGGGGTCAACAGATATACAACGCTGTTCGCCCAATTCAGAATGAATTACAAAATATAAAATTTGAATTGGACAAATTATGAAAATTCTTTACATTGGATCTTTTGATAATGAAAATAAATCAACAAATAATGCACAGTTTAGGGCACTAAAAAGATTAGGCCACGATGTCATGCAGTACAATTATCCTGTCATCGATCGCACTGTCGGAAGAGATATGTGTGATGAAAATTTAATAAAAACAGTCAGGTCTGAAAATTTTGATTTTGTTTTAATAAGCAAAGGGTCAATGGATAACTGGGTGGTCATTGAGATGTTAAAAACAACACTGGTTGGACTTTGGTATATGGATCCATTAGTTCCTTCATCATTCAATGAACAGGTTCAGGAAAGGTGCAAGATTGTGAACTTTGTTTGCTGCGATAAATTGAATGTTTTGGAAAAGTGCTTGTTACTTAATAAAAATTCTTATCATGTTTGTGAAGGTTTCGATCGCGATGTTGATTCTCCACTTGAATGTGATAAAGAAGTAGACGTATCAATGATTGGTGAGCCTTATGGGTACCGTCTTCCGTTTTTACAGCAGGCAAACTATCCAGTTGCAATTGTTCAAGGTGCTTATGGTCGAAATCATGCTACAGTTGTTTCAAAGACAAAGATTAATTTAAATTTTGTGACTGAACAAGGTGCATCAGATAGGGTTTATAAGATCATGGCTGCCGGTGGTTTTCTGCTGACAAACGATTGGATTGGTAGAAGTGAGATGTTTAAAGATGGTGAACATCTTGTTATATTTGATGACCCAATGGATTTCCGCAAAAAAATTGAGTTTTATTTAAAAAATGATGATCTGAGAAATAAAATTGCAAAATCAGGCTTTAATGCAGTACAAGAGTATAATAGAGACGCCTGGGCAAAGACAGTCGTTGAAATATACCACCAGATTAAATCTAAAAGAGAAGTTAATGGTTGAAAAAGTAAAGCTACATCTTGGGTGCGGAACAAAGAGATTATCAGGGTGGGTTAATATAGATCTACAACAAAGCCAGGCAGTTGATGTTATTGATGACGCAACTATACTGTCTACAGTTAAAGAAGAAAGTGCTGATGAGATCTACGCAAGCCACATTTTAGAGCATGTTTCTAGAGATAAGCTAATTCCTACATTGGTACTGTGGTGTTCTAAGTTAAGACAAGGCGGCAGGTTGAGAGTGGCTGTACCTGACTTTGATAGTGTATGTAATGTTTATTTAAAAAATAGGTCAATTGAGGAAGTCATAGGTCTCGTGTCAGGCGGAAGAGAAGGCCGATTGGATGAACATAAGATTATTTTTAATTTTGATTATTTAAAAAAATGCTTGATAGAAGCCGGATTTGAATCAATTTCAAGATATGACTGGAGAAAAACAGAACATTCTCATGTTGATGATTACAGCCAGGCTTATCTGCCACACATGCAAAAGGAAACCGGGGTTTTAATGAGTCTCAATGTTTCCGCAATGAAAAAAGGAGATAATAAATGAGAATTATCGTAACAACATGCGATCAATATATGAGCTTGATTGAGGGCTGGACAAAGCTATTTAATAAGTACTGGGGTAGCCAGTACAAGGTAGAGCTTTTGGGCTTTGACCCTCCAGAATTTGAGCTCCCAGATAATTTTACGTTTCATTCTGCAGGTAAACAGAACGATTTTCCAGTAAAAGCATTTTATGATCCATTCGAACCAATTATTAATTCGTTTCCAGAGGACTATTTTGTATTATTTGGTGAAGATACTTTTTTGATAAGCAATGTAGATCATGACATGCTAAAAAAAGCTGAAGAAAAAATGCATGCAGGAGAAGCAGATAGTATATTTTTGTTTTGGGGAGGCCCTGAACAATTTAGAAGAACGAAGAAGCAAGACGCAAATTTTTTAGAATTCCCTCAAGATATGGATTATAGGGTGAATGTCCAGCCACAGATAGTTAGCAAAAATTATTTTTTCAAATACATGAAGCCAGGGATGTCTGTTCACGATTATGAAATAGAAAATATTAAAAAAGCAAGAAACAACGGGGCGACAATCTTGTGTGGAAAGACACCAATTGCACCATGGGCAAATATTGTCAGGCTTGGTAAGTTTAATCCTTACTTATATGAAAACCTGAAAAAGTCAAACGGAAAGTCTTTTGCATGGAATGAATATCAGGTCTTTAACGAAGAGGATGAAGAGCTTATTCGTTCGTATGAAAATTGGACTGCATAGGGTTTAATATGAGAAAGATAACATCTAAAGTTGATAATAGACTTTTACATATAGTGAGCAGGCCTCATTATCCAGCCCCAGACAGAGTTGACATTGCACCTGATAATCAAATTCTGCAACTTGCCGCTTTAAGGCTTAATAAAGGAAGAAAATTTCGCGCACACCAGCACATTTGGAAAGATCCACCCATGCCAAAAGTTATAGCGCAAGAGTCCTGGGTTGTAATGTCTGGATCTGTTCTTGTTTCGTTTTATGATATAAATCAAGAATTTTTAGAGTCTCATACTTTAAATACAGGAGATATCTCGATGACGTTTGAAGGTGGGCATTCATATGAAATTTTAGAAGATAATACATTCATATATGAATACAAAACCGGTCCATATCAAGGTCAGGCTTTAGATAAAGTTTTTATAGGTGAAAATAATGAAGATTAAACTTGTTGATTCTTGGGAGCAAAAAGGCCGACGATCTCGACCAATTCCAAATTCTGAAGTTATAAATTTCGTGAATGCAGCTGTGCACCCAAAGCACCTTTATAGCGAAGCCGTATTACCTGAATTTGTTGGCAAATATTATGAATGGGTTAGATCAAGCAAGCTAAATCAGCTACATGGAATTGAAAAATTTAATAATGTTGATTTTATGCATGGGACATCACAGGCATTTGATTTTTTTTATATGAAGTACCACAACAGAAGGTTTAGGGTATTAAAGGGTGATTATGCATATCATAAAGTTTCATGGAAACAAAATTTTAATTGGGCATATATCGAAGATGATGAAATTAGAAGTGGCGATGCATTTATAGTATCTGTACCATTTAGCGATTTAGGTTCAGAACACCCACAAACTCAGGATTTGCTCGATAAGTGTGAGAAATTTGGTGTGCCTGTTTTTATAGATGCAGCATATCATTGTATTGGTCGAGATATAAATTTTAATCTTGATAGACCCTGTATTGAAACAGTTGCCTTTAGTATGAGCAAAGCATTTTATGGTACAGAACGACTAAGAATTGGAATACGGTGCCGAAAGGATAACAGCGATGATGGTGGCCTGTTGTTTAATCAATTCCATTGTATATCAAAAATAGCAGCAGGTGTTGGGATTGATATTTGTGACAATTTTGAATATGATTACAACCAAAATAAATTTAGACAAAGACAAATTGAAATTTGTAATGACCTGAACATTAAACCAAGTAACTGTGTTCAATTTGGGATTACAGATGAAAGTCATCCAGAGTTCGGTGGGTATGATAGGGGTACACAATGGCGTCGTGTCTGTATATCGACTCTACTTGGTGACGCGGAGGAGATTGATGTATAATTTTGAAAAGATGTCAAAAACATGGCACTATAATAGAACCTTACCACCACAGGGTGAGTTAAGAAAATGTGGGCAAATTGATATTTCTTCAACTAATTTAGCTATATTGGATAAAATGCTTGAAAACCCAATAGGCTCAAACGGTTACAAGCGAATTCACGGTGGTGATCCTGCACTTAATGTGATGAATAAAAGTATAAATTCAAGATCTTCACATATGAGAGAAATTGGTTTTAATGAGAATCATTATTTTTATGAATTTAATGATGAAAGATTTTTGTCAATTGTTAATAAGCTAAAAAATGATCACGGTATATCATATGAACATTATTGCTCCATCATTGTTCCACCAGGCCAGTGTATGCCAGCACACGGTGACACTTATGGTTATTTACAGAGATACATGAAAAGAGATTATTCTTATGTTGAATATGATCTTGCAAAAAACGCTTGTAGATATTTAGTTTTTTTGTCTGATTGGTCTTGGGGACAATCATTTGGTGCAGGCAATGCAATAACTCATCAATGGTCAGTGGGTGATGTTTATCAGTGGGATCACCGTTTAATTCACTGGTGTTCAAATTCTGGATTTGATCCTTTTATATTTTTTGAGATTACTGGATTACAGCTGTGAGTGGAAAATATAAGAAAGTATGGAATGATTATTTTGAAGGTGGGATATCAATGTGGTCTTATTTTGGCTACAATTATCACAGTTACCTTCTAATAAAGCATATTTTGTCTCAGTTAGAAGTTCCAAAAGATGGAAAAGTAATACAGGTTGGAACTGGCATTGGGGTTGCCGTTGAAATGCTGTGTCATCTTTATGGTTATGACAGAGTAATTGGATATGACATATTTAATCCTCTATCGCATCCAAATATAAAATTTTTAGACACAAATGTGAACATTCCAAAAGATAAAGACATTGCTTTCTTAGAGATAGATGTATCCAGTATGAGTGATGCCGCAGATTCTAGAAGGAAATTGTTGGCTTGGGCAATGCAAAGTGTAAAGAAGAATGGTTACATATTGACAAATAGGAAACTTGCACTTGAACTAAAGCATGTGGCAGGTTATAATTTTGATATTATTGATCTATATTCATTTGATGTACCTGAATTGTGGGAAAATGTACATGAAAGCAGATTGAATACAAAAGTCTTGTTAAGAATAAGGTAGAAAAAATGACAAAAAAAGCTTTGATAACCGGAATATCAGGTCAAGATGGAAGTTACCTGACCGAATATTTACTGTCGCTTGGGTATGAGGTTCATGGAATTGTTCGAAGACATTCTGTTGCTGAAAATCAAAATTATAGACTTCACGCAATTAATAAAGATGGCAAATATGAACATAATGGTGATTCTAGAATTAAAACGTATTATGGTGATATGAACGATTATTCATCACTGTATAGGATCATGTCTGATGTTATGCCTGACGAGATATATAACCTTGCTGCAATGAGTCATGTTAGGGTGAGCTTTGACTTACCAATGTTTACAATTAAAACAAATGCATTAGGTGTTTTGAATATCCTGGAAATCTACAGAACCGTTTGTCCTAACGCTAAATTTTATCAGGCTAGCTCATCAGAAATGTTTGGAAATTCTGTAGACACGGATGGTGTTCAAAGATTAACAACACCAATGACCCCAGTAAGTCCTTATGGCTGTGCAAAGGTGATGGGATATAATTTAGTCAGGCATTATAGACACGCATATAATTTACACGCCTGTAATGGGATATTGTTCAATCACGAATCACCACGACGTGGAACAAATTTTGTGACAAATAAAGTTGTTAAAGGCGCGGTGATGATAAAGAAAGGTTTGCAAGAAAAATTAGAGCTTGGTAATATGGATTCGTTTCGAGATTGGGGCCATTCAAAAGATTATGTTCGTGCCATGCACATGATTTTAAACCATGATGTACCCAGTGAATTTATTGTGTCAACGGGCCAAACACATTCAGTAAGGGATCTGTGCAGAATTGTGTTTGAGATGCTTGGGATGAACTACGAAGATTACATAGTTCAAAATCCAAAATATATGCGGCCAGAAGAATTGAAGTACTTGAAGGGAGATTCTCAACATACCAGAGATGTTTTAGGATGGGAGCCAGAATATACATTTGAGTCAATGCTTGAAGAAATGATTGGGCATTGGCAAAACAATATTTGAGGTTGACAGTGGAAAAGAAAAATATTGGTATAATTGGAAATGGTTTTGTTGGATCGGCTATAGCCGCAGGATTTGCCTTACATGCAAATGTTAAGGTTTTTGACAGTGACAATAAAAGATCAATTAATTCACTTTATGAAACCGTTAATGGTTCTAATTTTATATTCATTTCAGTCCCAACTCCAATGAAGCATGCGAATGGCGCCGAGATTGATTTGAGAATTTTAGATTCGGTAATTAATGATATTGTTAATGTAGAAAAAGATTCAGAATTCTCATATGACAGCGTTTATTTTATTATAAAGTCAACTGTAATCCCAGGAACTGTGGAAAGATATGAAAAGCAATATCCTTTCATGAATTTTGTTTTTAATCCAGAATTTCTAACAGAACGTTCTGCAAATTTAGATTTTATTAATTCTGCTCGAATAGTCCTTGGTGGAAATGCCAGTGATGTAGAAATTGTTTCTAACTTATATAGGGATAGATTTAAGCATACAAAAATAATCAAAACCGATTTCAAGTCAGCAGAATTTATCAAATATATGTGTAATTGTTTCTTTGCAACGAAAATTTCGTATATGAACGAAATGTTTTCCGCTGCTAAAAAGCTTGGATGCAATTGGGATGATGTTATGAATGGGTTTATGTCTGATGGTCGTATTGGAAATTCACATACAGATGTGCCCGGCCATGATGGAGATTTTGGATTTGGTGGAAAGTGTTTTCCAAAAGATATAAATGCGTTCATTAGTTTTTTTAACGATATTAATGAATCCCCAATTATGTTAACTGCTACCTGGGAAAAAAATAAGGAAGTCCGTAAGGACATAGACTGGGCAACAATTGAAGGTGCAGTGTCAAGCGAGGAAAAAGAATGACAACATATGTTTTTGATATTGATGGTACAATTTGCACAAAAATCACAAATGGCGATTATTCAACTGCAGCACCGCTCAATGATAGAATTAGTGTAGTGAATCGTTTATATGACGAAGGGAATATAATAATATTTCAGACCGCAAGAGGAATGGGCAGATCTGGAAATTCTCAGGCATTCGCATGGGAATTTCTTGGAAAGGACACTGAAAAGCAGCTGAAAAAATGGGGCGTTAAGTTTCACTCTTTGTTTATGGGAAAACCAGCTGGTGATGTTTACGTCGACGATAAGGGAATGAGCGATCATAAATTTTTTGAACTACAAAGAGCAATTGAAAAATCAGGGAAACAATAATGAGTGATGGTCACAGTGACGCAGTAAGAAATAAAAATAGAAGCACACCAAGGTTTCTTCCGAGAACAACTAAGCTTCCAATGAAACATGTTGACAAGGGTTGGGGTTGGGAGCGCTGGATCTGTAATGGTCCTGAGTACTGTGGAAAGCTTTTATTTTTCAACAAGGGAAAGAAGTGTTCTTGGCATGTACACAGGCTTAAGGACGAAGTGTTTTATTTACAAACTGGAAAGATGTTGGTTAAATACTCAGACGACGATGACATAACTCATGCTCAAGAGTTAATCTTAAATCCAGGAGATAACTTTCACGTGTATCGTGGTCTCAGACACCGGATGATTGCCCTTGAAGATTCTGAGCTCTTTGAATTTTCAACACAACACTTCGATACAGATAGTTACAGAATTGAAAAGGGTGATTAGTGAAAGCATTGGTCACCGGTGGGTGCGGATTTATTGGTGGTCATACTGTGGATGCGCTTGTTAAACTTGGTCACAGTGTGACTGTTGTTGATGATTTGTCTGCTCCTGAAAATGATTATTTTCATTTTAATGACGGTGCGTCATACTGTCACTTTGATATAGCAAGGGAAGATCATAAATTATTTCAGCTTGGTCAGTTTGATATGATATATCACATGGCAGCAAGGTCAAGAATTCAACCGACATTTAATAATCGTTCCGAAGCAACACAAGTCAATGCGATAGGAACGCAAAATGTTTTAGACCTTGCGCTTAAAAATAAAGGTTGCCGGTTCATATATGCTGGAACTTCATCACTTTATGGTCATGATAATCCAGTCCCGTTTAAAGAGGACATGGACCCACAATTAAATACTCCTTATGCACTTTCTAAATGGTTTGGGGAAAGGCTCTGTGAGTTCTATTCTAGAACTTATGGGTTGCAAGCAATAGTTCTTAGGTACTTTAATGTGTATGGCCCTAGAGAGCCTACCAAGGGTCATTATGCACCTGTCATAGGATTATTTAAAAGACAATTCATTGCCGGAGAAAAAATGACAATTGTCGGTGATGGAACTCAGCGCCGGGATTTTACTTATATCGATGACGCCACCGCAGCAAATATAGCATGTAGTCATGAAAGTTGTTTTCCAAGTGCTGAAAATACGGGTTATTTTCAAATTTATAACGTCGGAACTGGCAGAAATTACTCAATAAATCAAGTGGCTCAAATGGTGGCTGGGAAAGAAGATATATCTCATATTTCAGTTAACATTCCACTGAGAAAATCTGAACTTTTTGAGACACAAGCAGATATACATAAGTTTTCTTGTGCAGCTTTTAGTGTTGGTTGGGTACCAAAACATGACTTAAAAGATGTGATAAATAGCTATTAATGTACAAAGCATTATATACATTTATTATTATTATATGTTTCCAACACAAAAACCACATGTATCATATTCAGAAGTCCGGACATGGAAAGAGTGTCCTTATCGTCACAAGTTGACATATGTAGATAAAATTGAGCAAGACGATCCATCGCAATATTTGGATTACGGTATTTTGCTTCACGATTGTTTAGAAAATTTCTTAAAAACAAGAGAAATTAATGTTGATTTATTAAAAGCAAAATTAGAAACGGCTTGGGGTGAAAAGGGTTATGACACAAAAGAGTATATTGAAAAGTTAACTGAATCGGCAAAAGCACGTGGTGAGAAACCCAGAATTTTAGAGCCGTTAGAGCATTGGTTAAAATGGGCAGAAACGTCAGTTAATGCTGTACCCGAATTTATGGATACAAATTTTCCAAACTGGAAAACAATCTCTGCAGAGCATGAATTATATGAACCAATTCCCGGCGATTCAATAAAATTTAAAGGTTTTATTGACGCTGTGATTGAATGTGATTATAGAAATAATAAGAGAAAAGTTTGGATCTTAGACTGGAAGACAGCACCTGCTTATGGATGGCAAGCTAGAAAAAAGCAAGATTTTTTAGTTCAAGCCCAGATTGCCTTATACAAGAAGTTTTGGCGAAATAAATTTGATTATGAGTGTAATAATGTCGGTGCTGGTTTTGTATTGCTAAAAAGGGGAGCTAAGAAAAATCCAATAGACTTGTTCAAAGTATCAGTTGGTCCCAAGACTGAAGAAAAATCTGATAAGTTATTGAGAAGCATGCTGAAGACAGTAAGGGCAGGCCTTTATTTAAAAAATAGAAATTCTTGCAAGTATTGTCCTTTTTATAATACCAATCACTGCACTTAATTTACGCTTGACAAAATTTGTTTATTTTTAGCGTTGTGGAGTGAAATAATTAATGAAGAAGAAAATACTACTGCTGTCTGATCACGCCTTGAGTACTTCTGGGGTTGGTGTTCAAAGTCGTCACCTTGTTAATGGATTGTTACAAAGAGGTACGTGGACTGTCAGGCAGTTTGGTGCAGCAATAAAGCACAATAACTATGATGTTGTTCAGGTTTCGCCTGATTTTGTCATTAAACCCGTTGATGGATTTGGAACTGTTGAGTTAATAAGACAAACTTTGGCAGCCGAAAAGCCAGATATTTTAATGATTTTTACAGACCCAAGATTTTTTGTGTGGTTGTGGCAAATGGAAGATGAAATTCATCAAATGTGTCCCATTGCATATTGGCATGTTTGGGACAATTACCCATTTCCAGAATTTAATGCACCATTTTATGAGGCTACTGATTTGATCAATTGTCATAGTCACCTGACATATACAATGTTAAAAGACAGGTACCCGGACAAGGTTAATTTCATTCCACATGCTTTGCCAGGCGAAGTATATTTTAAAATGCCTGAAGAAGAAATAAGGCGGGCAAAAATCCAAGCTATTGGAGATAATAAAAAAGATGCATTTGTAGCATTTTGGATGAATAGAAATGCCAGGAGGAAGCGACCTAACGACGTATTACTGTCATGGAAAAAGTTTATTGATGAAAATACCGTAGATGGGAACAAGCCCGATGTGTTACTTCTTATGCACACTGATCCAAATGATAGTGAAGGCCCAAATTTATTCGCTGCAGCAGAAAAATTAGGCATAGCAGAGCAAGTCGTTTTTTCAACTGAAAGACTAGATTTTCAAAAAATTAATATCCTTCACAATATAGCAGACGTTTGTGTTAATATATCATATGCTGAAGGATTTGGTTTGGCAACACTAGAGGCAATGCAAACAGGAACTCCAATAATTGCTGGAAAAACTGGTGGACTAACACGACAAGTTGTCGATCACCGTGATGGTACTGAAAACGGTGTTGCCTTGGACATAAAGCTTCAAACACTTGTTGGTTCACAGAATGTTCCTTACATCTATGAAGATTACGTTGATCTTGATGAGACTGCCGCGGCCCTGACAAAAATATACAAATTAAATAAAGATGAGAGAAAAGCTTTAAGCGAAAAGGTCTTAAACTACGTTAAGTCAGAATTTGCATATCAAAATACAATAGATATGTGGGATGAAACATTAAATGAACTTATTTCTACGTGGAAAGACAAATATGATAGAGTTGTTTGCGAGGAGGTAAAATGAGAATTTGTGTTAGAGGCCCATTGCTGTCAATTAGTGGCTATGGTAATCACACCAGGCAGGTTTTTCGATGGTTAAACCAAAAAGAAGGTGTTCAACTTTCGACTCAGATATTGCCATGGGGAATTACACCTTGGCTTATAAACCCTGATGATTTAAATGGTCTGGTCGGCGAAATCATGAAGCGCTCTGTTGAGTTTGAAGCGACTGGTTTTGATTTGTCATTTCAAGTTCAATTACCAAATGAGTGGGATCCTAAGCTGGCAAAATTCAATGTCGGTGTCACTGCTGCGGTCGAGACTGACTTGTGCAATCCTGAGTGGATTACCAAATGTAACGAAATGAACTTAATAGTTGTTCCATCAAATCACACAAAAACAACGCTTGAGAGAACTGGCACACTGACAGTTCCAATTGTTGTCGTTCCAGAATCTTTTCCAGACTCAATTTTAAATGATGAATTAGAACCATATGACTTAAATGTTCGTACAAAATTTAATTTTTTAATATTTGGACAAATTACGGGAAGCAACGCATTTGTTGATAGAAAGAATACATTTTTTGCACTCAAGTGGTTAACTGAAGCGTTTGCTGGTGACCCAGATGTCGGTGTCGTTATAAAGACAAATCATGGTAGAAATACTTCTATTGATCGTAGGGTTTGTAAGAACCTGATAAGAAAAGTGGTAAGAGAACTTAACACAGACGTTCCAGTTTACTTAGTACATGGTGCAATGTCTGAAGATGAAGTCGCTTCTTTTTATCGAAACAAGACCGTCAAGTGTTTGATTGCTCCAACACGTGGAGAAGGATATGGATTACCGCTGTTAGAAGCAGCCGCAAGTGGTCTACCAGTGATCGCAACGAATTGGTCAGGCCACCGCGATTTTCTTGATAAGGGAAAGTGGATATCATTGGATTACAGGCTCGAAGAAGTTCCACAGGAAAAAATTGACAATAATATATTTGTAAAAGGTGCAAAGTGGGCCGAGGTTGATGAAAATGACTTTAAGAAAAAGGTAAAGAAATTTAGAGATCAAAATCAAAAACCGGTAGAATGGGCACAACAATTGTCAACTACATTGAAATCATCACATTCGTTTGAAAGCATAAGCAAACTTTGGGATGAAGTCGCAAAAGAGTTTATTCGGTGATGATTTGCTTTTAACTATTTCTATTTTGCTTGCTATTACTTTTTTGTTATTGTGTGTTTCATTATATTTTAATTACAAACATGGAATTTTAATTTTAAGGACGATTGATGGAATTGAAGGCGCCCTAGATATGCTTGATCAAAAATATTCGTCAATTTCTGAAATTTTAGAAATTCCACTATTTTATGATTCGCCTCAGATCAGAAAAGTGCATGAAGACTTAAAAGAAAGTCGTGACACTATTTTAAAAGTTGCAAATTTATTAGGGACTGTTGAGGAGCTTGAGCTTGAAAAAGAAAAAGAAGATGAGATTTTGCAATGAAAAAGAAAGTAGTAAGAAGAAAGATAAAAAGAAGCAAGGGAAAAAGTAAGTTATATTTTACTGCAGATACCCAGGTTGCAATTGAAAAATTTCAATCTGCTGAAACCCAGGAAGAGCGTGATTTATTGTATACAAAAGATATAATGCCTGCTTTTGATAAACTTGCAGAAAATTTAATATTAATTTATGGCTTTGCAAAGGGTCGTCATGATTTTGGAAGTTTAAAAAATGATTGTGTAACATTTTTATATGAGACACTTTATAAATTTGATGGATCTCGAGGAACAAAGGCCTTTTCTTATTTTAACGTTGTTGGAAAAAATTGGTTAATATTAAATACAAGAAAGAGAAAGAAAGTTCAGGACAATGCATATTCTATTCATGATCTTGAATCATTTAATGCAGTTGATCGACACGCAATAATGCATTATAAAGTATCTGAGTCTCCAGACGATATGATGATATCTGCAGAAAGAAGAGCTGAAATCCAGCAGATTTTGAAAATGTTGAGATCAAAAGTCGTAAACACAAATGACGTTGCATGTATTGAAGCAGTTCTCGTTGTTTTTGACAAGATTGACGAACTTGATCTGCTAAATAAGAGGGCAATATATGTATATATTAGAGAAATTTCAGGCTTAAATTCAAAACAATTGTCAACGTCAATGTCGACAATTAGAAGACTTTACAGGCAGATTAAGAATGAGGAGTTGTTTTGAGTATCGAAGAGCTTAAAGAGAAACACAGTAAGCAGCAGGAAAAAATTGATGCATTTTCCGATCTACTTGATGATTTAGTTAATACCACAGATAAGAAAAAGATACTTTGGAAAGAGGTTTATGAAAATGCATTAAGAGACCGTGTGAACGCAGAGATCTTATTTGGGGAAGCATATACTGCAATGCAAATGACGACAACGGAACACATTACTGTTGGTCCGATTTTGACAAAATATCTGGAGCGGATGAATCGTTCAAATGAACAGCTGTTAAAACTGGCCGAGCTAATATCAAAGGCTGAAGAACAGTCGTCTAGAATTGATCCAGACGACATATTTTCGAAAATTTCGGAGTAGGTTATGGCTGACGTCAATGAAGGTTCTGCTGGTCCCACTGACAACAGCCAATCAATATATACTGCTGTTGTTTGTGAAATTTTGTATGATCTTGGGGTATTTCCATATGATAAAAGAGCAGAGCTAGTAGAAACATGGAATATTAAAAATAAGGAAAAACTGTTTGACGCACCGTTAAATTCATGTATTGTGAGATATTTTGGTGCTGGTGCCACAATGGATACAACGTCATTTGTTGTTTATCCATTTTTTCCACCTAATTTATCTATGCCTGTCAAACCAGGAGAGTGTGTGTGGGTTATGTCTCCGACACTTGATAAACCTGCACCAGATAATTCATTTTGGATTTGTAAAATTCCAGGAAACCAAAATGCTTCAAGTACTAACTTTACGCATTTTCCTCGTTCTTTTATGAGTGGCTCGTCAACAACAATTTCTTCTTTAACAACTGCTGAAAAGGCCAGTGTTTTAACTGATAACCCTCCTGTGGCAGACAATCCAGAAGGGGTGATGAAAATAACTCCCAATTTTATCAATGATATAAAAGGAAATGATGTTTTAGCTCCATATTCAGGTTCACTCCAAAATCTCAATCCATTTGATTTAATTGCCGGAGGAAGCAAAGCAATAGCCAATTTTGTTTTGGAACCTGTACCGATATATTCAAAGAGAGTTGGTGATTTGGTTTTGCAAGGTAGTAATAACACGCTTATTTGCTTGGGACAAGATCGAGGTTGGGATTACAATTCCACTAATTCTATTATAGCAGCAGCAACGGGCAGCAATGCTCAAAACAGAGCAGATGCTCAAGCAGGTACTATTGATATTGTAACCGGCCGGTCTAGATATTTCCCGCCAGTACCAATGTCAATAGAAGATGATGGCGATAGCTTTGAAAGGACAAATCAAAGGACTGTACAGAATTCTAGGGGTCAAACTGAGACCCTACATGATCCATTAAAATCTGGCTTGGCAAAAAATCCAGTAGGTGGAGACCCTGATTTTGTTGCCGATGCATCTAGAATTTATGTTTCAATGCTTACTTCTGCAGATGAAAATTTTGGACTTTCTGCCGAAGTTGGAAGGATGGCGGCTGGGTTTGAGGCTGCAATAGAAAATATTGATAATGCCGCATATATTGTTACAAAAGCAGATGAGGTTAGGATTGTTGCTAGAAAACAGGATGAAAAAGAATGGTATTCCACTGCCGAGAATCCAGCGGTTAATGGCAGTGTGAGGATTATTAAGGAAGGAAAGAGTAGTGAAGACTTGGCTACGATTTGTCTACTTCCAGATGGTACAATTCAAATCAGCGGTTCAAAGATTTTTCTTGGGAGGGCAGAGGCGGATGGAGGTGCCGGTGGTGGGCCAGGTCCAGGATCATCTCAACCATATGTAAAATATCAAGATTTAGAAGACCTTTGGAACTCTACCATGGACGCTCTTGATGAATTTTGTACCACTGTCTTAACTCATACAACACCTGGTTACGGTGCTCCATCAGTGCAGCTTAATGACGCAATCTCGACATTGAAGTCAGAAATAGCAGGGTCTCTCAAGCCGGATATTGTAAACGTTAAATCAGAACGGATTTTTGGAGAGTAATTGTGCCTCTATCCACTGCTTTTCCCGCATTAACAGTACAGCTTGTAGCTGCATTCGAAGCAGCCGAGCTTGCTGGAGAGCTTTCATTAAATAATACTGTCGTTCGTTTTGCACTGTCGTCAGCCATGGCTGTTGCTATAAAAAATTATTACACCCAGGCTTTAGTAACAACTAAAGGATATGTTGATCCTTCACAGCCTGATCTTCTTGGAGGTAGAACATCTATCAAACGAAATTGCCAAGGAACTGGAATACTAGTAGAAGCCGGAGGGGTTTCCAATCTTCGCAAATCTATTGATACTGCACTCGAAGCTGCAGAAACAGCTGGTCAGGAAGATGACAACTCAGATCAGGTAATAGCAGATCTTGCCGAAGCAATGGCTAAAGCAGTCCACAAGTATTTCACATCTGTGAAGGTTGTTACAACAGTTATAATTCCGTCAGGCGGAAACTCAGTCGGCTCCCCAGCCGCAACGGCTAAGCCAATTGCAAATATTACTTCTCCAGGTGCAGCAACAGGTAGCGGTAAAGTTAAGTTTCCAATGACAGTACCTACTGTTGCAAATCCAATATTGTATGCAGGTTGTCGTGCTGCTTATGAAGCAGCAAGAGAGGCAGGCACTCAAGGCGCAGGTGTGCCAGCAACGGTTGCAATATTGGCTGCTGGATTATCTGCAGCTTTTCATGCTTACACAAAATTTGCTGTTGTTGAAACAAGTGTGACTGTACCCGGTGGCCAGGTGGTTGTTGGATATCAAATGCTGGTTCCCGGTGGCCCTCCAGCTCCTTTGCCTCCAACAGTGACCGGGCCTTGGAAGGGAGATGCCGAAGGGAAGCTGTCTTAATTATACTGTGTTTTATCGGATGGAATAATTAAATAGAGGAGTGGTAATGTCGTCAGGTAAAAAAATATTTGATTTTAATTCAGTGGGTGATAGGTTACCGCAGCTTCGAAATCATGAGCTTGACCTCCAGAAGACCCGCAAAAAGAAAAAAGTGAACTACAGCCCTGAAGTTCCGCTTAGGTTGTCAGGCAGACAGAAAGAATTATTCGTAATGAATACTGATGCTTCCTCAGCCATTGCAAATAATTTGGCAAATCTATTGAAGACAAATAGGGGCGAACGTGTAATGGACGTCAATTTTGGCGCGAATTTAAGAGCTATATTAGCTGAGTATGGTGTGGATGGATTTGAAGACGAGGTGATGGTTAGAATTAAAACTGCCGTTGCTGCTTACATGTCATACATAAATTTACAGACAATGAAGATCCAAAAGCTTCCGTCTTCACCTGCGTCAGGAGTGATAAAGGTCCGTGTAGAATTAGGTTATTCTATTCAGGGTAATGCATCACTTGAAACAATGAGTGTTGTGTTAGGAACAATAGCATAAAGTGAGAATTTAAAATGGCAACAGACAAAGAAAAGTCAACAACTAAATTTATGGATGAGAAAAATTATCTTGCAAAAGATTACTCAAGTTTTAAGGGTGAACTTCTTTCATACGCAAGAAGTTATTTTGTCAAGCAAAATGCAGATTTTTCTGAGGCTAGTATTGGAGGGATGTTTGTTGACCTGGCTGCATATATTGGCGACTCAATGTCATATTTTCTAGATTATCAGTTTTGTGAACTCAATCCGTTGACAGCTCAGCAATCTTCGAATGTATTAATGCATGCAAGAAATGCTGGTGTGAAAGGAGTCGGACCAGCTCCTGCTGTTATGACTATAAAAATCTATATAGAAGTACCGGCTGAAGTTGATTCGAACGGAGATTACGTTCCACAGCTTGCTGCATTACCAGTTATAAAAATGGGTACAAGTTGTGACACGCGCTCGGGCCCACCCTTTTCTACTGTTGAAGATCTAGATTTTGCTGAGATAGATATTAATGGAAATTATTTAGCATCATCTATGGTGTCGCAATTAGATACATCAGGAAATCCAGCTTCATATATTATGACACGTGAGGTCATCGCAGTCTCCGGTGAATTGAAAACACAAAGTGTAAGAATTGGTGCACCAACACCATTTCGAAAAATTATATTAACAGGGCAAAACGTAACTGAGCTATTGAGTATTAAAGATAGTGATGGTAATTCTTATTATGAAGTAGATTTCTTAACGCAGAACACTGTTTTTAGAAAAAACAGGAATTATTCTCTCGATCAACTTGAAGTCGAATCATCTCTAGAAATAATTCCTGCTAGCAGGCGCTTTGTTAGGGAAGACAATATTCAGGCAGCCACAACGACACTTACATTTGGTGGTTCTATATTGTCAACTAAAGATGATTTAATTCCAGATCCATCGAAGCTTGCTTTACCACTGTTTGGTAAGAAGACTTTTACGAGATTTTCTATAGATCCGCGAGATTTTGGAAGGACAAGGAGCCTGGGCGACGCACCGTTCAATACAACACTGACAATTCGTTATAGAACCGGTGGTGGTCTTTCACACAATGTAGACGCAGGAGACATCGATGGATTTCGTCAAGTTATATCAGATTTTCCGAGAAATCCTACTGCGACGGTGTCAGCAAACGTTCTCGCTTCTTTAGACGTTGTTAATGAAGCAGCTGCAGCCGGAGGCGCTCCAAAGTTTTCGATGGCTGGAGTTAAATCATTAATCCAAAGTGCTAGAAATCAACAATCTAGAATTGTTACAGCGGAGGATTTACTGTCTAGAATTTATACACTTCCATCACAATTTGGAAGAGTTTATAGGGCATCACTGAAGAAGAGTACAAGAAACCCATTGTCTTCTGAATTATATGTTCTTAGTAGAGATAGGGCTGGCAAGCTCAGTATCGCACCAGATACATTGAAGAAAAATTTGTCAACATATCTTAATGAATTTAGACTTATATCTGATTCTATCGATGTGTTAGATGCAACCGTAGTGAATTATGGCATTGAATTTTCAGTGGTTGTTACACCAGACTCCAACAAGGAAACTGTGACAAGTGCGTGTATTAACTCTTTAATGAATGTTGCAGAAACAAAAAATTATCAAATAGATCAACCTTTGGTTGAAGCAGACTTTATTAATGCAATAATAAACACGCCGGGTGTTTTAGCAATGCCAAGCTTGATATTTTTTAATTTAGCTGGTGTGGTGGGGACTAATGTTTACAGTGATTATAGCTATGATTTAGAATCAAATAAGTTTAAAGGGATGATAGTTGGACCACCGGGTTCTATTTTTGAATTGCGATTCATAACCAATGACATAATCGGGAGTGCTGAGTAATGTATTTAATTTATACAGGTAGTAAAGACACTTATATTACAAATAAGATTATTGATGGCGCATTTACTGCGTCTGATGCAAATGTCGGCCGCGCTGGAACAATTGACATATTCAAGCTTTACAACGAAACGACGCTGAATGGTGTAACAGGCAGCGCTGAAATATCTAGGGGTTTAATGAAATTTGACTTAAATCCACTTAGGGCATTGACAGGTTCGGTTATAGATATCAACGATAGTTCATTTAAGGCTAAGATAAAACTTCATAATCTTCTTGGTGGCACTGCGACGCCAGCAAATTTTTCATTAGTTCTTGCTCCACTATCAACATCTTTTGATGAAGGTTCAGGAAGAGATGTTATATCATTCGCAGATTTAGATTCAGCAAATTTTATAACATCATCAGTCACTGCTGGGTCCCCTTCTACATGGTTCGTATCTGGTGCAAACAAGGGTGGAGAATTAAATTCTGATAATATCGATTATATTGTTTCTGGTACAATTGACGGAACACTACAATCTCTTGTTGCAGAACAGACATTCGTCAAAGGCACAGAAGATATGTTTGTTGATGTTACTACAATAATATCGGCAACTTTAGACGAAAAAATACCCGATCACGGATTTAGGCTGGCTTTTACGGGCAGCGAAGAGGATGATGCAAAGACAAGGTTTGTAAAGCGATTTGCAAGTGTACAATCATCAAACCCACTAAGGAAACCAGCATTACACATTATCTATAATGATTCTCAAGTGGACACATCTGATGACTTTGTGTTTGATGTGTCCGGATCATTATTTTTAAACAATTTTGTTCGTGGTTCAAGGCAAAATTTTCTTTCAGGAGCCGGAGCATCAGCCCTTACTGGCGATGAATGTATGACACTACGATTAGAGCTGAATGATTTTAGTAAGACATACACTGTGTCCCAGGTTGCAAAAGGAACCGACGACACCGCAATTACTGGCTTATACTCTGCGTCATTAGCAGTGGCAATATCAGATCAAACAAAAATTAACTCTGACAATGAAGTGATTTTAAATTTTGTTAACACTAGTGGTTCAATAACATTTAAATCAATTTGGTGTTCGACAGATGAAACTGTTGGTTTTCATACTGGCTCTCTTGAAATTTCTAGATCAACAACCAGTGATTATAACGCAAGGCCTGGAAATTTAATAGTCAAGGCAGTTACATTGCCATCAAAAATGCAACACAACGAAGTTTTAAAGATCCAGTTTTTTGTTGCAGACAGAAATAAATCCGAAAAAGTTTATAAAATACCGTACCGAACAAAAAGTTCCACACTTCAGCGTGCTTACTATAGAATTAGAGAAATAGATTCAGGCGATGTTATTATACCCTTTGAAACAACAAACAATGGAACCAAGCTGTCTAGCGATTCAGATGGAATCTATTTTATTTTAAGAACAGAAGTGCTACCTCGCGGAAAGAGCTATACAATCGATTTGTTGATAAAGGATTTTGAACAAGATCAAATATTTTTAAATGTTGGACAAGGGTTTAAGGTTGAATAATGGCTAATAGAAGTAAAGTATTATTAAATGGTCTTTTCGATTCTGCGACTGTTACAGAGTATTCAAAACCATCCGCAACTGTAAAACCATTTAGCTTCGCTCAGCTTTCTGGATCTGTAACAACTGGAAGTTTTTCCCTTGATGGTTTTGGAGCTGGCTTTCAATCAACTCAACAGCTTCCGATTGAATGGTCAAAATTTGAAAAGCATACATTTTTCAACTCAGCTGAGAGTAAAGTCAATATTGTTTTTGATACCTTCATTAACTTTTTTCCGTTTGACAGCACCATTGAAGAGGTACATAAATATATTGATGGCTTGACCGGTTATGAAAAATATTGTTTTGATTCACTCTGGCCAAAGTATAAAGGCTGGCTTCACTTTTCTGGAACACAAAAAAATGAGACCGCAGCAAATGGTTATGCAGATGCTTTAGGGACTCATATTAATGTTATTGATCAGGCAGGCTATCTTTATCCTTCTTTAAGTAAAAGAAACGATGCAAAACCTGTCATTAATTTTGATACTTCACCATTCACTTGTACCTTCCACATTAACGTTCCAAAACAAGCAAACAATTCGTCAACAATACTCCAAAAGTTAACTGGTGATCATGGATTTTCTATATTTTTGAGTGAATCAGCGTCGACTGATGTCGCCGATATTGTCTTTGCAATTAGTAGTGGTAGCACGGCAATTAGCGCAAGTGTTGCATTTGAAAAGTCAGACGATAAATTTCAACATTGTTCTTTCATTTTTTCAAGAAAAACAAATGAAAATCCAGAATTATTTATTTATAAAGATTCAGTTCTTGTAGCCACATCAAGTCAAACTGCAAATTTTGGAAAATTAAATTTTAAGACAGCCGATTTAGTAATTGGCTCAGGCTCGGATCATTATTTGGGAACGTATAAAAAACTGCTTGAACCATTTTCTACATTTTCAGGCTCAATTGATGATCTACGACTGTATGCATCTAGAAAGAATGTAAATCAATTAGATGATATAAGATCGGGATCATTAAATTATAAAAAAGATCTTTTAGTGTTCTATAGATTTAATGAACCAACTGGTTCATATTCCAATAATAATATTGTGCTTGATTCATCTGGAAATTCTCTACATGCAACAATCACAAATTATACCAATTCATTACGTATTAAGCAAGATTGGCAACAACCAATTCCAAATGAAGATGTTGGTCTTTGTCCTGTTTTGTTTCCAACACACCCAAAGCTTGTTTCGTTGAACACAGATTTGCTGGTTACAGCATCAATTTACGATAAAAATAATCCAAATTTAATTACAAGATTGGTACCAAGACACTATCTGCAGGATGAATCTGCAATGCTTGGTTATTCCGATGCCCGCGGCAACATCGGAAATCCGTATGGATATACAACAGATTTTCCAGGTGGTGGAAACGTTGGTTCCCCACAATTGATTGCATCACTTCTGTTTATGTGGGCTAAATTTTTTGATGAAATAAAGTTGTTTTTAGATCAATTTGGAAATTTACTAAATATAGATTATGACGAAAATGGTACAATTGCAGATATGATGTTACCTTTCCTCGCTAGACATTATGGATTTGAGCTTCCAAACATGTTTTCAGGTGCAACTGTTTCGCAGTATTTGAGAGGCCAAAATATTACAACAAATCCAGAAGCCACGGGTGCTGCCCTCGCAAAGATTCAGGCTCAAATTTGGAGAAGAATCCTAATAAATATTCAGGATGCAATAAGATCAAAAGGGACAGTGCATGGAATAAAATCAATCATGCGCGGTGCTGGAATTGATCCTGACGTTATGTTTAGGTTTAGGGAATTTGGTGGCCCAATAGAGCTGGCTGTAAAAGAAAGTAGAATGAAGAAAAAGTCTGACATTCGATTTGCAGTCATGACATCTGGAAGCCAATTAAGAAGTCCTTATTTAAGCGGCAGTAGAATCGAGGTTGGAGTACCAAACCCAGTTGGAGCTTTTGTAGATAAAGATAAGTTCGCACCACACGGAATGTCAGATTATGTATGGGATGGGTTATTTACTACTGGTTCTTGGACTGTTGAATTTTTGGTTCAGCACAAAGAACCATCTTTAATTACAACAATGTCATTAAGTAGAATGTGTTCAACAGGTTCAACTGGTGAAATTGTGTTGGCAAATTGCGTTGGTGTTGGAACGAATGTGAAAACATCAAAAACTGGGTCTTTGAGTATTTTCCACCGGCCAATTTCTACAGCCGAATCAGCTTTAGAACTCATTTTAACTGGAGCTGATGTTTTTGACGGCAATATGTGGCATATTTCGTATGGAAGAAATATTCTTACCGAAAAAACTTCAAGTTATTTTTTAAGAGCAGGACGCCAGAATAATGGTAGAATAGTAAATTATCATACAATTTCAACAACTGCAAGTTTTGGAACGGGTAGTTATTATTCAAGCGGTTCAACACAAATAAATGCCAGCGGTTCATTTTTAATGTTTGGTTCTGGTTCAATTACAGAGCTTTCTGCCGGACTGAACGCTACGTCTGTTTCATCACATGCAAAGGTAAGTGATTATTCCGGTTCTTTGGCAAGAATTAGATTCTGGACCAAGGCACTTTCGGAAGATGAAAATCAAGAACATGTTAGAAATTTCAAGTCAATGGGTGTAGAAGATCCTCTTTTGAATTTTAATTTTGTAACAAACAGAACTGGATCATTTGAAAGAATGCGAGCTGACGTGCACTGTGAGCAGATGGTCACCGAATCAAACCCTGCTGGTGAGATTAGCATGTTTGACTTCTCACAGAATAGTCTCCACTTTACAGGCTCTGGATTTTATCCTTCTTACGATATTTTTAAGAGAGATGACGTGATATATTCATCGTTAAATTCAAAGTTTGACGAAAGGAATGCTGATAACAAAATTAGAATCTCCGGATTTTTATATGATGAAAACATTGAAAGATTTAATGCATTAAAATCTCCGGTTAGAACAATACCACTTGGTACACCCTCCAATGATGATACTAGATTTTCGATAGAATTATCGACTACGAAAGCACTAGATGACGATATTATTTTGTTGCTTGGAACTTTAGATTTTATTAATGATGCGCTTGGTGCACCTGAGCTTTTGTTTGCAAGTGATTATCCAAAGCTTGTTGATTTAAGAGAAGTTTATTTTAATAGATTAACCGATAGAATGAATTACAAGAATTTGTTATCATTTTATAAATGGATTGATGGATCAATTGGATTTTTAATAGAGAAGATGATTCCATCATCGACAAATTTTCTTGGACTAAATTTTGTTATTGAGTCACACATACTAGAAAGAAACAAGATGAGATATTTACAAGAAGATATTTATTTGGGTGAAAATGACCGCAGAGGCCTACAGACAGATTTAAATTTACAACAAGTCGTCGGAAGGCTTAAGAGATATTAATGACAACAATTACGCCACCATTTACAGGATCTTATGCAACTACATTGCAAGGTATAAATGTATCTAGATTTGATCTTTTTGGAATATCAGTTGCACCAAAGATGGGAAGGGATGGAATACAGACATTCTTGTCTTCTTCTGAGCAGATAATAAACGTTTCATCTGACGTTAGAAATTTTTTCGATGATTCAATTAGACCAATCACAACAGTGTCTGTAATATCTGCTGTATCGGGCAGCGCGGATACTGCCACAACAGAAATAATATCATCAGATGATTATAAGATACAAGAGCTACCAAGTTACAGGCTCTCAAGGCAGACTTATGGGATTGAAAAAGATTTTGATGCCTCAGAAGTATTTCATGAAATGAATGTTCTTGATCCTGTTTCTTACATACGTGATCCGACACAAATTTCATATCCAATTGTAATTGAACAAACTAGTACTGTCGATCCATTTGATTTTAATGGTGCAATAGAGCCGTTTTCAATTAGGAAAGAAATAGCTGGAAATTCAACTTTTGTTGGAAGCTATGATGACCCCGAGCCAACAGGTCCAAAAGCTATAATAATTGGTGGTGGGACTGTGCTCAACATCAGAAATAAATCTGTTGTCATCTCTAATTTTTATGATCAATGCACAGTGACAAAAAATTGGTTTGAAGAAATTCCGGTCGACACTAGCGAGGAGTTGCCTACAGATCCTGAAGTGTGGACACTTCAAATACCTTATGAGGCAGATACTCCAGTAGTTCCAATGCCGTTTGTCGATGGAAATTCTGTTGAGACATTATATAAGAGTGTTTCTAACAAAGAAATAAGAGATTTGATGGTTGGGAACGCAATACTTGTTGATTATCCAAGTGGGTATCCAGATAGTGAAGTGAAAAGCATGCCTTGCGGTTTCGACTATCAGAACAGCAGAGGTGTTGATTCAATCGCATATGGTGGTTTGTTAAAATGAAGTTAAACACAAGAGTTTCACGTTATTATGACCTTAAGAAAAATGAAGGATATTATGCGTCTGCTGGTTCACTTTGCGGTTGGTGGACTTTTTCCCCGGAAGACAAAGATAAAGCATCTCTTTCTGGAAAGAATATTGATGCAGCTGCAATAAGTGGTTCTTATATTGCGGAAGGCGTCCCAGTTGATATCGATCCAGCACTTTTAGAAACACCAAGCTTCTTAAAGGGGATTAATTTTGTTTCACTTGCAAGTCTTGCAGTAAAGAATACTCCGCCAGGAAGTATCTGGTCTGGTTTTGATATTAGTAATTTTCCAGTTGGAACACAGGCTATGTCAGATATGTTCACGTTGTCAATTACATTTAAGCTTGTTCAGAATTGGCCATTACAAGGAACTGATTCAAAAGTCTGTATAGCACAATTGTCAGATGTGAACCGCACAGCCGGCAGATTTGCTTTAATCTATGACAACGACGCAGGCCATGGTGGGGAACCGGCTGTATCAATTCAAGCTTTTAATAATGCTGGTGATGCAAATCGACAGTGGAACGCCGGTCAGCATCCACATAATGCAAAGTCTTGGCAAACAAGACAGCAGGTTCGGGATTGGATAAGACTTGACCTTGTTGTTAAGGATCCATCATTTACAAACCTGGCCTCGACTCATAAGTGGGCAAATAATAACGGCGCTGCAATTTACATTAATGGAAGTAGAGTCACAACTGACGATTCTGGCTCAAGCCTGCCAGGCACGGTTACACCTCAAATAATAACAAATATTTTAGTTGGTGGCCTGACATCGCAATTTGCAGCGATAAACTCTGGAATAAGAAATGATATACAGGTTGGTGAAATTGCATTTTGGAATACAGCACTTTCTGAAGAGGAGATTGGATATCTTTACAACACGACACAATCTTCATATAGCTCTGGAATCTTGAACAACCCAACAGAAACAGGTAGGTTATGCGGCGAATGCGAACATGATGCATATCCAACAATTTCTAGATCAGGTGATCATAGACGAAAAGGAATTAAATCAATTGTTTTTGATGCCAATTCATCAGTGTTAACACTCCCAATAGCCGGCGAGCAAATTAATTATCCGACACTTTTAATTTCTGGTGCAGAAGCAAATTGGGCTGTTGGTAGGTTAATTGCAACACCAAATACGTTACCAACAATTTACGCACCAGCTTCTGCTTCAAATCAAGGCTATTCAAATATAATCAACAGCTATAATAGGTGTATTGAATCTACTGATTCATCTGATATATATGGACCATTTAATGATTCAAGGGCTCCAACAAACGTCGCGACAGAAGTTGGGCAACTGTCTCAGATTGCACCTGGCTGGAGCACAAATCTTGGGAATAGAATAATAATTGACATTGATATTACACCATCTGAACCTGCTGTGCTCCGCGTCTTAACAGGTTCCAGCATAGGTGAAACCTTTGGTAGCTCAGTTGGAGATGATCTTCCTAACTTTGATACCACCGGTCTTTCATATTTTAATTTTAACACAATGAAATATGAACCAATGGGAGGTAGAAACTCTGAAACTGGTGCTATTTTTAGGTGGACTTTACCTGAAGAAATATCGTCAAGTTTTACGATGAATTATCCTGGAAACTTTACAGCTCCAACACATGGAGCACTTGATATTGCATTGACACAATGCCGCAAGCTTTCTGATTTTGAGCTGGTGCCAAGAATATTTCAGCCGTATGGGTCATTAATTTCCCACCGCTCTACATTTAATCATGTTCATGCTACAACATTCAACACATTTAATTACATGCGTGGAAGGTCAATGTGGATGGGCATGCAAGACAATCTCCCAATACAGGCATGGACTGTATATTCTAGGTCTCTTGGCGCTTCAGCAGATTTTCCATTTACAACAAACTTTCCGGACCCCATGGACGCCGGTGCTCAGTCATGCCGCGGCTTTGGTGGTCGGATCAACACTGAGGCTGAATGGCTTCCTTTCACAGATGACATTCCAGGCTACAGGTGGGATGGAAGATATATTAAGAAGGCTGGCATTATGTGGAACGACCCCGGAGAAGTTAGCTTGTATTCGTCAGGCTCACCTGATTTAGCCAATGCATTTAATAAAACACTAGAATCAATCGGCCGGCCAATAGCATATTCAGCTTGGTCTACAAATTCAATGTTTCATGCTTCTTCTTCTCAAACGATAAAGATGTCTGACTATATTACTGAGCCATTTGTTTTGGAGGCATTTGAAGTTCTGGCAGATGTCAAAGCCGCACGCTTACAAGAACCATATCTGAAAGATGTTCCAATTGTTGGTTCAGCAAACTCACGGGCGGTAATGTGGAGCAACACGAATAACCATATTGACTGTTTGACTTATTTTTTACTACGACAAGAAAATCCCGATAAAGGTTCAGCAAATCTTGTAAAAAGAAGTGGATCATCTAAAAGGGATTTAGTTGGGTATTCAAATAATGTATTTTCTTCTCAATATGTTGGATGGGATGTTTCAAACCACAGCCTGCTTGAGGTCGATCATACACTTCATAATACGTCTCCAATGAATGGCCCCAGGGCATCGAGAATTTTTAAGGTTGCCAGAAATTTAATCGAGGAACATGTCGATGGACTTGATTCCTTAACATATTATAGTAACAGCAATGGAACGGACCAGCCACCATATGGCCCAGGCGGCGTATTTTTTAAAAATGATGGTGGTGTTTCTGATATCGGGCAGCCAGGAAATATGGACACAGACCCGAATCTTCAACCAACCAGGAAATTTGTAACAGCATCACATAGAATTCATGGTCCTGTTCCGATAAGGGTTTCCAATGCATATGCACAACACTCTACCCCAATCTTTCCGCAGTGTGCTGGGCAATGGACTGATCCTGGAATGTTTACTGCCCTGCAGAAGAACAGGTATTTCGATTCGATTAATGGGATCGGTTGGCAAAATAGGGGGATGTTTCTTACAAATACGAACCAGCGAAAAATAACCCCACGAATGGCACTTGCATGTATGGGAACCTATTGGCCTGGTGGTGTCAGCATCTCTATGCAAAAAAAGAGGGCAGCTGGGATATATGATTTCATTTCTTCGAGCTTTAGTGTTTCCACTGAACTTGATGGTTTCACTGGAACATTAGCTCTTTTGGGTCCAAGTGGAACAATGGGAGTCGATGGAGGTTATAGGGAATATGACGATTTAGTGCCGCCTGTTTTAGCTGCTGCTTATGAATCATCAGTTCGTTCTATTAGGGTTGGTGGCGGTTTATCGAATAACAGATCCGAACTAATAGGTGGTGCACCATCAAAATTAAAGGCAGGATTACCGTCTCAAGGTGAAGGTTTTACTCCTACAACAATGAAAGCGGCATACGAACAAAACGGTCATTTATCAAATGAAAGATGGTTGTTTAATGCACCTTATTTTATGCATTATGGTTTATCTGGTTCAAGGTCAGAAAATTCTGCATATGTATTGCTTCCTGATGATGAAATTATATTCGGCGCTCAGTGGTCTCCTGCAGATGCTGCGCATAGATCTTTCAAGGAAATATCTTTTGCATCAAACCAGCTGAGCTACGCAGACCAAGACCCTGCAGCTGGTATTGTACCTCCTGCACATCAAACAGGGTCTTTTTCGGTGTCACCTTATATACAAACTCCTATGGCGGGAAATCCCGCATGTCGAAATAATATTCTAGCATCTGAGGTTGGCAATCAGGCATATAGGTATGTTGGCTACTGTACTACAAATGATTTGACGATGAATGCATCGGCATCCTGTACCATCCAGGACACCACATCGGTCTTGAGACTTTACGGAACATTGGTAAGGGATCAAGTTCAAAAATACCACTCGTTACCACAGCAATTAACTAATCTTTGTGTTCATGAAGTGATCGGAAATCAGGTGATTGTTGATGAATACGACATAGGAAGTACACACGTACTGAAATCCTCGACATCTGGGAAGCTAGTGAGCGGTTCTTCGATGCGGACTGCCATAGAAAGTCAGTGGTATGGAACTCCATCACAGTCTCCATCACTACCATCACCAATATATAATTTAGGTAGGGGCGTTAGAAGATCTGCTGCTGATGGAAATTTGGTTGATTTGGGCACGATTAACAGGTCTGCTAGGCTTAGTGATGTGTCCGAATATTATTATGATTCACTGTGTCCTGACATCGCTGAAATGTGGGTGGTCGATGATGCTCAACCATTTTCAACAAACGAGTTTTTCGGCCTTAGAGCCAACACTGGAGCCGGCTCAAATTATTATCAAGATAGAACAAGTCTGTTTGCGGTGTCACTTCCAGAATTTGGGCCTCCAAGTGGGGTTACCGCAAATACAAAATTTGCAAGATCATTTCCGTTTGAACCAAGATATAGTGAATGTAAGAGAATGACCGCGCAGACTAGAAAGCCTGCATATCATATGAGAACCACAGAGCATCTCACCATGTATTCTTCAAGCATGAACGCTGGAGGTGTTGATGCGGTTGTTGGTTTTGCATATGCAAACACAAACACGGTCTCTCTGACTGCAGCAGGACCATCGCATTTTTGTGGTGGCGAAGTAGTTCTCGGTGTCGCCACTGAAGGACCACAAACAACTCGACCAATGGTTTATGTTGCTGAGCTGGCACAGAATTCCGATGAAACCCAAATGGCACCTGGAACTGTCCGGGGCGATTTTCCAAGAGGGAATGCCGTCGCCGGCCTTGTGTCGACTTCAAGGAATCACATAAAAACAAATTTTGAAATGTCTGGAAGTTCTCTAACTCCATTCTTTGGTATTGGTGATAACAGGCATGGTGTTTTGGACAGTTATTATTATTATTTAGAATCAAACAGTCCAGTAGCGTCAACTACTGGAAAGATTTATGCAGCCAAGCTGGTTTCTAGAAAGCCTCGTGGATATAGATATGGTTTGATTAGTGACGAGTTAAAACCAATTTCTGCTGTTTTTCGAAGGGACCGGTATGGGCAGTTTAGGGATATGCTTGAACAACGACAATACTCAGCATTATTTATTAATGACCCAACTGATATTGCGCAGTCAAAGATTCACGCTGGAGAATCAGCACAGCATAACATTTATTTCCCAGGTTCGATCACCGCTGAATTTCGCCAGGCTGTATATCTAAATCCAACTGCTTCACCGACAGAAGTTTCTACTTCCCCCGCAAACACAAATTCGTCTAATTTAAGTATCTTTGCGTCTTCATCACTTCCTTTCTTTGACGGTGAAACAAAAAATAGGGATGGTGCTCCACCGTTAGAAGAAGTTATTATAACCTAAGGGATTAAAGATGGCAACAGTCTCAAGAGATGAGTTAAAAAAGACTGATTTTCTAAAGCTGTCCGAAACATCTGGGCAGATAACGAAAGTCATTGCTCCTAACGATTTTCAAGTCGGCCTTGATGATGATGGGTTTAAATCTTCCGTCACGGTGAAGGGAACACTTATTGTAGAGCAAGGGATTACCGGTTCATTGACACAAGTTTCAAGTGGTGTTGATTTTCTACAGGCTGGCTCAAATATTAGTGTAACAAAGAATTCTAATGGTTCACTAACAATCGAAGCAATCGGATTTCCAACTACTGCTGCGCTGAGTTTGGGCAGCGGCCTCGAATACGATTCTGGTACAACATTTGATGGCTCTGTTGCCAGGACACTCTCACCAAATTTGGTGAATAAGGGTGGGCTGGCAACACCAAGTTCTGCTGGCCTTAGAATTGATTTTGATAATTTAAATACCGACACAATAGAAACTGAAGATATAATATTGTTTGGCGAGACAGATAACGCAGTTGCTTATTTTCCCAAAAAATGTACAGTTTCAGATCTGCTAGCCCTCGGCAGTCCAGTTACTGTCACAAATGCAATTACGCTTGGGGATGGTATAAAGGATTCTGCTGGAGCTGCTTCAAGTTGGGATAACTCAGCAGCAGTAACCATCGCAATGGATCTTGCATCAAATGGTGCCTTGAATATTACAGCCGGAACAAAGCAGGCTTATGTTGATCCCAATATGGCTACTGTTACAACAACAGTTGATTTGGCTAATGATTATGCAATTATTTATGATGCCGATGCTGGTGCAACTAGAAAAGTAGCACTACAATACATCGCTGGTGTTGCTCCTAATGGCCTTTCGCTTGGAGATGGATTGACACCTTATGGCACAGCCTACGATGGCTCAGTGGGTGTCACTGCCGCGGTGCTACCTGCTGATTCTACGGTTAGTTCAACATCTTCAGGCATCAGGGTGTTGAAAGTTCCCTATGCGCTAACAGACGGCGCTGGAATCCAAACATTTTCATATGATGGAGGCACCGCAGCTGTCGCTGTTGCCATTGATAGAAATACTGCTGGTGGTTTGAATTTTAACGGCAGCAATGAAATTCAACTTGATATTAACAACTTATCTGCTGGTTCCACACCAAGTATAGTTGATGAAATAGCTGTATCTTTTGGTTCAAATTCTACAAAGAAAGTCGACATCGGTTTGATTGGCTCCGTAGTAACAGCAGACTTTAAAAGCTCAGGATCATTTAATGTTCCAGTGGCAAGTAAATTTGTAACAACGGCATCGATTTCGTTCGCAGGAACGCAAGGTTTTACGCACACATCAGACACTGGAAGAGAAGACACATATTTTTATGTTAGCGGCTCTATTGGAAAAAAAGACGCCACGACACCGAGTATTGCTACTTTTGGTGGAGATGTTTTCGTAAGTGGCTCATTGATATCACCGTCGCTTTCTGGATCTTTGACAATGCTTCCAGATGGAACGTCATATCTTGTGGCAGGATCAAATGTAGAAATAGTTTCATCTTCAAATGGATCAATCACCATTTCATCGACTGGTGGGGGTGGCGGAGCTGCGCTCACTATTTTGTCAGGCTCGACAAGTGTTTCAAGTGTTGACACTATAAACGTATCTGAGCTCGGTGTCTTGCAGTCTCTTGGTTCTGGTGATGTTGCAATAACAGCATCAATAGGTTCCGCTGAAGATGGGTCATATTCTGATGGGCTGTTTACTGACTTTACTACAAAAACTCCGGTGGGCACTGCTGTCGACAGGTTTAACGAGGTTCTGAAAGGTTTGGCACCTTCAGCGGCCCCATCTTTAGATGATGCGAATTGTAATGATTCAGGGACCTCAGCTAACCTTTCATTCGGTTCATCTCAATCCATTTCTCTCTACACAAATGCACAACCCTCCACTTTAACTCCCACGGATAATCTATCAGATGTTAATATTAATGGAACATTTTCAACTACCACTGTAAGTAATGATACACGAAGAGCATGCTTTAAGACTGTGCCAACAATAGATGGAACATTAAATGCAGATGTTTCTGCCGACAGTCCAAATTATGCTGCTGATTCATTCGGTGACGGTGATCAAGGAACGCTTAAACTATATGTAAACAATAATTCAACAGAGATACACTCTGTGGATTTAAGCTCATTTGGTTCAGGCAATTCTTTGAATGGAGACGGGTCAGGGTTTAATTTAATAGCAGCAACCCCTGGACATTTTAGCGATGGATCCAATTTCGAAACATTCCAGCATAGACAAGGCACATATAAAATAGTTTCAGCTTCTCAAAGAGACGGCTGGAATTATGCTAGAATTACACATACGGTTGGAAGTTCTATTACAACTACAAATTACATAGAATGGGTGATAGATCCTAATGACGTCGCACTCTCGGCAGCGGGATCTGCAATGGATGTGCCTTCAATGACAGGTACAAAGAACTTGTCAGGAGTTAAATACAACACAGGTGGCTCTACTGAGTATCGAATTAGAGTTTCTAATGCCTATCGGAATACCTATTCAACATCAAATATAACATACAACGGAACAAATTGTTCAGTTCCTAATACGACTTTTCCAATAATCGATTACGGTGCCGGAGAAAATGAAGAAAAAGTATTACACTTGACAGGATCGGTTACTATAACTGGTGATCCCATATTAGATGGATCGATTACAGTAAGCACCAATGTTCCCCATCCCTTAAAATCAAATTTATCTAGCGGTGGTTCCCAGTCAATAAGTGGATTGTTACTTTATGATCTTTCTGATACTTCTACGGTGACGTCTGAAACGTTCAGAGGCGAATCTTATAGGCTCATTTCAGGAAGTTATAATGCTCAATCAGATGTTACTAATGTTGCTAATGCATGGGATTCCACGACGAGTTTAACTGGTGTGGATGGATTGTTATTTTACAATTCAAGATTATATCCTCCTGTTCAAGGTGGTGATGCCGGTGACTTTAGAAACACCGCTGATGGGGGATCAATAACAAACGGTCCGAGCAGCAACGTAGACTATAGTGGGGAAACAGCTGGGACTCGTACATTTTATAGAAAATTTCAAAATAATTCAGGAGGATCGAAGACTAATTTTGAGTTGACGATAAACGGTTCGGGAACAATTGTAAGCCACAGTACTTCTTTGACAGCATCAACTTCTAATCTTCATGTTTTTATAAAGCTTCCTCTTACATCCGATCCGTTTTCAACTGGATGGATGGATTTAGCGACTGCATTTTCTACAGGACAAACAAGCGATGGGTCTGGTTGTTTGGTCGGGTCTTTAGATTCATCATTAAATGCAACGAATGAAGTAACATTTGGTACTGAATCAGCAGGGGATGATGATTATGTGATGGTGCTAATTAAAACAGACGCCACATTTACAGGTTACATATCAAATATGAGTGTAAGTTGGAGTTAAGTAACGATGTCATATGATGCAAAAACTGAACGATTAATATCGATAAAGAAGCTTTCTGGAAAAGCCCAGACTTCTAATGATAAAGGTCTTTCAAATGAAGGGTTACCTTCAGGTCTTACTCTTTCTTCAAATACTGTGTTTGGTCAGACAATCACCACGTCTCCATCTGCAGCTGGGTTATATACAATCACCGGCCAGGTTGAGTACTTAAGATTTCCAACCACCTTTATTGCTGGTAGCGATACATCATCCGGTCGACACGGGTTTGAGATGAAGCTTCCCTCTGACTATGAGGCAAACACATCAAATGCAAAAGCAGGAACCTACCCATTCATTAATGATCAGGAGATAAATATCACGTCAGGTTCGCTGCAACTTGTTCCCCCTTCATTTGCGATTACATATGAAGCAAAGCCATTTTATGGTGGGACGTCAGCAAAAGATTCTGGAACTCAGATACCAGTGCTCGATGCAAGAGACTGGTACCTTGATTACTTTAACGGAATTATATTTCAACAGGATCCACCCGGTACCGGTGATCATTCTAATAATCCTGATTATGTGGAAGCATTTTTGTATATTGGCGATATGCTGGACACAGTTGTTGCAAGCGCGGGTGGTGGTGGAGCCGCAGACAAAAATGCTCAGTTTCTTGTGCTTGCCGCAACCGGTTCTTTGAATGCTGAGCGGGTCATGACTATGGGAACGGGCTTGTCTTCATCTGATGGTGGCGCTGGTGGGAATTTTGCAGTTTCTATAAATAACTCGGTGGTTGCCACACTTACTGGGTCTCAATTTTCAGGAAATATTGGAATAACTGGTTCACTTGGTTCTACTTTAGGACTATCAGGTTCCTTAACAAGACTTATTGATGGTTCCACTTTTATTAGAGCCGGCTCAAATGTTTCGGTAACATCAGAGTCGAATGGGGCCATCACAATTACTGGCACACCTGGTGGTGCTGGTGATGGCGATCGTAATGCAGAGTACTTAGTCTTATCGTTAACAGGATCCTTGAACAATGAAAGACTATTTGCTACTGGCTCTGGGCTTACCGGCTCTGATGGTGGTGCTGGTGGAATTTATAAGGTAGAAACCGATCCAAAGATGACCATATATAGTGTGACCGGTTCTCATGCAGAGAATGAACCGCTTGTCTTACAGGGTGTTGATTTTACCATAAATTCAAGGAGTTTTCATAAAAATCAAATTTTTTTAAACGGTGTTTTGATGGCGTCTGGTAGCTCTCTGGATTATATTCTTGATTCTCCCGCCACCGGATCAGTCAGCTTTAAGATGATTTTAAAATCAGAAGATATCGTAATTATTCGTCAGTCTTAAGATACTTACAGATGATGAGTAAAGAGGATGCTATAATATGTTTGTGACTAATGATCTTGGAACCGCTGCGTTTTTAATGGTCAGAGGTTGCAGGCTGTCAAACGCATTCATAAATGATCAAAAAATTTATGTTTTTGAATTTGACGGTGACGAGCAACAAATCCGACAGATAGCCATTGAATATTTGAATTCTGAATGTTCGATGCATGATGCACAGATCAAAAATCTTAAGAAAATTATAAGACTCGGTTATAATTAAAATTGACATGTTCAATGTCGTTCAGTTTATATTTTTAGTTTTTTTACGTTCGGTTAATTGTTAGGTTTTGTTTCTCGTGTAAACGTAGTGTTTACATGATGCCATAAAATTAACATAGGAGTAAAAAAATGGCTGTTAGAACACAAATTAGATTGCCTCAGTTGTCTGGGTCAATCGATGATAGTGGTAGCGCACTCACGCAGATGTCCGGGGATTCATTACAATCACCGCTTGATGCAATGGGTGCTGCAATTAGAAGAATTAACGGTGGTGGTGACTTTTTTCGCCAATCCGATGGTGTCTTCACCCACTCTTTAATGAAAGTCACAGGAGCATGTGATCTTACTGGAGATCTCACCGTTCAAGGTAATGATATCTATGGATCTTATGTCACCGGTGAGCCAGTTAAAGCACTTACGCTTAATTCTGGAAGTATTGTAGTCAATGGAGACGTAACTGTTGGGGGTAACGATATCAAAGACAGTGGTGGTAACGACCACATTAAATTCACTGCTGGTGTTGGTGGACTTACTGAAATCGTTGGTGACCTTAAACTTTCTGGTCTTGATATCCAGAATGATAAAGGTGTAGCATCAATTACTATGGGCACCCAGGCCGCAGATGTTACTGTTAATCTTGGAGCTGGACTTGGACTTGTCTCTACAGCTGCTGACCTCAAAATCGGTGGTGGAGATATCCAAAATGCTAACGGTGTGTCTGCTGTTCAATTGGCGACTGGTGCCACCAATGTCGCAGTTGGCCTCGGGGCTGGGAATGGACTTGTTACAACAGTTGCTGACCTCAAAGTCGGTGGTAATGACATTCAGAACAGCCAAGGTGTGAATTCAATTACCTTGGGTACCCATGCCACCAACGTAGATGTGTCTGTGACTGCAGGTACCGGTAAGCTTAAGGTTCTCGGTAACAATATCCAAGGCTCAAACGGTGTGGACATGATTACGTTTACATCTACTGCTGGTAGTACCGAAGTTATCATTCCTGGTGACCTCACTGTCAAAGGTACAACCACGTCAATTGACACTACTAACCTTGAAGTTGAAGATACATTTATTGGCTTGAATTTCACTAGTGGTTCAGAACAAGGTGGTGCCAAGGATGTCGGTATTATCATGGGTCAAGCTTCAGGTGGTGACAATCCGTCAATGGTTGCAATGTATTTTGATCAGTCAGAAGACAGATTCAAGTATGTTTCCACTGTAAACAATCCATCCGGTTCGATTGTCAATCTTGTCGATGCAGGGTTTAAGGATCTTGAGGTTGCGGACTTATGGGTTCAGGGTCTTAATATTAAGAACGAGAGCGCAGATGCAATGACACTTACTGCTGGTGCAAGTCCAGATGTTTCTTTCTCTAATAACATTGGCTTAGCTGATAGTAAAAAGATTCAACTTGGTAATGCTGCAGGTGGTGATGCACAACTTTGGCATGACCCCACCGGTGATGGTACGCTGAACTTGGACGTTGCCGCAGGCCAAAAGTTTGCGTTTGCTATTGACGCAGCTATCACTGCGATCGTTACTAGTAGTAATGGACAAGGCACGCTCAAGCTTTGTAGCGCTGGAGCTTTCGGTGGTATTCTTTCTTCTTCCGATGGCGGTGATCTTCGCTTGCACAGCGCGAAAGACTTACACCTCAGCGATATTTATCGACAGTCCAGTACTTGGAGTTTAGTTGATGGTATTAAGCTTGCTACAAATGCATCTGATTGGAGTGCTTTTGAGACTGCTTTTGGTGAGGTTTCACTTCTTGCAGCGATTAAAGCAGCTAAAGATACTTCGGCGACTGGTGCTGGTAAGACAACTTTCTTTGTCCCACCTGCTGGTGTAGCCCTCTCAGGTAGTGTTAACATCAACATCAATCTTGATGGCATGGCCACAGCCGATGTTGTGTCTCGTGTTGACTTGTTTGTGAATGGCCAGCTTATGCTGAGTAATTCACTTGGTGAAGGAGATTATCAGCTTGCGGCTCCGACTGCTGCAACTGATGTCACGATTTTCTTCCCACTCGTTGACCAGGACGTCGTCACTGCAATTGTTCGATAATAAAAAATAAGTGGTTATTACCACTTTGGGCCGGGAATTTTTCCCGGCCCTTTTTATTTTCTTGATAGATTTATTAAAATATCTCTATAGTTTTAGGAGAAAATATGCCAGACGAAAAATTATCGGTTGCAAAATCTGGAATAATGCAGCTAGCGGAAGAAGTCAAGGCTTCCATCCGTACCTTTGAGAGTGTTGATACTCAAGTTCGTGACATGTCAACAATTATTAATAATTTTGTGATGCAAACACTTCAGGTCATTGATAACAATGAAGATCTTAGTGATGTTAATCAAATTCTTGCAAGCTCATTATTACAAATTAGAAATTTTGCTAATGAAAGGCCGGCAGGTATACGAGATGCAAAATTAAGGGCAGTTGAGAGATTGTCGGCATACGAACAGAGTATCATTATTTTAAATGAGGTGGATGTTGAAGCTGTTGTTGAAAATCTCGAAGAAGAATCAGCAAGTGAAACTGCTCGCTCTAGAATTGAAAAAGATTTAGATGAAGAGGGAAAATATACAAAAAAATCTCGAAAACCAGGAGAAAGACCAGAGAAGCTTCGTGATGTCAGAAACACTGAAGCGGAGTTTGAAGCCTCGAACAATTTTTCAGAATGATAATTATTTCAACGAGGTGAACTGTGGCTGGTATCTTAAACCCAAAGGACAGAGTGCTTGATACGATCATCACTCCTGTTGGAAGAGCGCAAATATCTACTGGCGAATTAAAGATTGAGTATGCATCTTTCTCTGATCGCCAGGCATATTATACCACATCTTCAAATGGAGAGCTTGATGATCCAGGACAAAGGTTGAATTTTGAAGCATATTCTACAGATGCAGATTTGATAATTCCTGAAATTGATGCAGATGCAAATTTAGTTCCATTCCAGACTGATACTTTCACGCTCTACGGTGGAAACGTAATTTCAGGTAGTCAAGAGCAAGGTAATGTTAGAATTTTTGCCAATGCGCTGCCAATGGACTCAATTCAAAGTCTTTCACGCCAAATGATACTTGGAACACGAAATCAATTAAAGAATGAGCATTCTGATAATTTTTTTATTACACCGGAAGATGCTACGTTTTATGTGGAAAATGTAATTGAGGCATCATCTGGAAGCGGTGAAGTTTTAGTTGCAAGCTTAAATGATATTGAAGCGCTATGGCAGGATTACCGTATAACAAATACACCAAACTACCAATATTTACCACCACAGAATCTTCCCAAACCTGGTGAGGTCACTGGCAGTGTGTTGGGAAGTTATACAAAAATAAATCAAGATCCGCCAACGTCATATGAAGAAATTTTATCAAATGTTTCAGATAAACAAGTCCAAAAATTTACATTTTCAAATACGAGAACATCCAATGATATAATAGGACAGATTTTTGAAATAAGTGAAAATAAATTATCAAAGCTTATTTTGGTTGATGGCGGAACATTTTCCGTTGACAGCACAACAGATCCTCATGTGTTTTATGCAGGAAAGTTATATAGAGATTCCCGTGGAATGTTAACATTTGTGAATATTTTTACCTTGGTTTTTGAATAATGTTAAAAGAACAAACTATAACAGCAACTTATTTTTTAGCTGGTACAGATTTCGCATCGGCTAAAATTGATGATATCCCAACCGAAGTCATATCCGACCCTGATGGAACGCCTATAACTGAACATTTATATCAGGGGTATTTTGAATTTGATGTATATGCAAATTTATTGAAGGCACTTGTCGATGGGTATGATACAATTAGATTAAAAGTTGTTTCAGATTCTAAATTATTTAAATTTGCTTATTTAAAAGGAAATTCAGCTGCAATGGTTGAATATTCTAGGGTTAATTTTGCCACAAATGTCAAGAATGAGATTCAAGGGTTTTTACCTGATGAAATTTCAGAGACTGTTGAGCTGGAAATCATTAATCTACTATCAGATGATATTGTTACGAAAGTCGGGAACGGAACTATAAATGAAGATAACTTTGTTGACTATTTGCCAATAATAGAACAAGAGCTCATTGAAAGAAAACAACTTTCTAGATCCCAGTCAACAACAGATAGTTCTTCTAGCACTCTGAGTGGCAATTTTGTTATGAGCACTAAGAAAATTTTCCAAAACAGCTCGATTCATCCTGCTGAGGTTGGATTAATAGATTTTCCATCTAAAAAAGTACAGGTTAATGATGATGGTGTGACCCAAGGTTCCAGCGCTATATCAACAAACCTTTTAAAGAATTTAGTTTTTTATGATTATTATCATAAATTTTTCTATAAAAGCACAAATTCATTGATTCCAGCAAAAAAAATTCAAACAGCAAAAGCAAATTATGAAAAAATCAATGTTGTAATTCCATTAATTAAAAGAATTGAACAGGTTACACCAGTTGCAGAATTAAAGTTAAGTGTTAGCTTGGTAAAAGATGGTATAGAATTCTCAAGACAATTGTTTGGTTTTGGAAATAAACAACTTTGGACGCATTTAACAGCTGGCGGCTCCAATATCGAAGCTGGAATTAAAAGCTTTGAAGATGTTTACGCCCTACCTGACGTGCTGACAATAACAAATAATGAGTCATACCCAGTAAGCTGTAGACCATATGAGTGTGTGATGAGTTATGGGGAATTTAATGTAACTCCATTAAATCCTATCTTGTTAGAACCAGGGATGACATCGGAGATTAATGCAACAAATATATTTTTTAGCAACACAGAACCAAGGGTTTATGCCATAAAAACAGCAAGATCTATTCCAGGTTCACAACAGATCTACAATGTTTCAACTTTTGTTAGGCCTCCACAAGCACAACCATCAAAGCCTTCTTCTAACGAATTAAATTTAGTTGCAAAGCCCACAAGCACCGCTTCATCGGTTATAGTTGAGTTAGTTGGCCTCTTAAACAACGATTATACTGCAGAGGTTTTTAGAAAAAGAATTGGTGGTGGTAACGCTAAGCTTATTGCTCGATTAACAGCACAGAGTAATTCATTTACAGATACTTCGTTAGATGAAAATGAAATTTATGTGTATGTTGCCAATGTCTTTCATAATGATTCAGGCCACACTGCAAAAGCAACCACAGGTTACTTAAGTTATGTTAGAGGATATTTCAACAGGCTTTCATTCTCAATTACAAATAAAAATGAGAATTTTACATCTGGACAAGGAACACACGAATTTCAGATAAAAGAATCAATCGCTACAACTGCTGCGTCGGAATTACTGAAAACAGTGGGTGAGTCCGGCCAGGCCGGGATGTTCGAAGGGGAATTAGATTCTACAAAGCAAGATACAACTATGATAACAAGTTATAGCATTGCAAGGGAAAATCACAAGTCAGGTCAAGTTGAATTTCTGGGTCATTTTAAATCCAATGAGAAGCTTTCGTTTAATGTTTATCAATCCGGAAAGTATACATATTATATTTCCCCTGCTGCAACATCCACATCGGCTCTTTCTTACAAAACAATCATTAGCGAAGCTGATATAGCCACTGGAAAAGAATATAAATTAAGCTATAAAAAATGGAGAGATGATAATTTTCTTAGGCAAGAGATTTTACCATCGTGGTCTGAAGTTGTTAGAAATGATATAACTCAAGCACTTTTAGATATTCCTTCTGGAATACCTCAGACTATCTCTTTTGAAAACCCAATACGCCCAGGGTCGGTTTCTGCATTATCTGGAACTGCAAACAAAAAGCTTCAAAAAGTATTTTTAAATTGGAGATATTCTGGCTCATGGTCAGAAATATTACATTTTGTTGTGCTTGCAAACTATAACGGCATCAAAGCACCGATTGGTGCCTTAATTCCCGATCCTACATTGATTGGAAGGGCTCTATATACATATTGCGATGATGTTTTGGGTCATGCTCTTGGAGACAGAACATACACTGTTCTACCGGTGTTAAAAAATGGAACAAAAGGTATAGAATCAAAATCTCTAATTGTGCGTGTTGAGGATACTTATTTACAGAGTGCACTAAGGGATGGCGTTACTTTTAGGTAGTAGCACACAGGAAAGATAATATGGGATCATTTAAAACACTTGGTACGGCTCCAATAACGACGGATGCACGTGTTACAAAAGCATTGTCATCGACAAGCATTAGGGTGTCATCATCCAAGTCCTCCACTTCATCGGAGAGATCAATTCCATTGTCAAAATCAAGTAAAAGATCATTAAAGGCTGCCGGCTTGACTGAAAATAGGCTTGAAACAATTGCTACAATTGATTTTAAACCGTTATATTCGGCAGGAAATTTGACTCTTGCTGGTGATTTATTTAATAAAAGAGTTCTTAAGCGAGCCAGCGAAATTGAACTTTTGATGGAGACCCTGACAGGGCTTGAAGAGTCAATGCCTGACGAACTTGCAGCAGCAGTTAACCAGTATAATTCATCACTTATAGCAACTGAGGCTGATTTTGCATTGTTAAAAACAATTGTTGTCTTACGCAGGTATGCTGAGTTAAGCACACAATTTATATCTTTTCTTGATGAGTATTCACCGAATGAAGAAATTCTACCTGCCGTTGCAGCGACATGGAACTCTGTGAAATGGCCAACGATGATGACTGGCATGACAGGTGTAAATTTTTTGAATTTTAATGAATGGCCAAAACAAGCATCAACAGTTTTAATGGGAAATCTATTAAGCGCACTCAATTGCACATCATATGGTCTATCACCAGCCGCCATTTCTGCTGGTGCATACCAGAACTGTGCCGGCAGCGATTGTGTGCTGACAAAGGTCCTTTACCCTGGTAGTGATGATATTGCCGCGCTTTATGGTTTAAGCTTCATCTCTCGGGACTTGACTTTATCAAGCGAGATGGCAAAAATTCGCGACGATGGGGAATATGATGAAGATTTTAAAACACTGATTGAGGAGGTTCTTGGATCAACATTTGCAACATCAACCATTAAGCAATCTGTGAAAAATTTAATGGCTAAATTTACTGGCCTTAATTCATTTTCTGGGGTCCGAACCGGTCTATCCGGTGAAATTGGTGTAGCAACCTCTCCAGTTACAACACTTCTTGCGGGTGCTGAGGCTGGTTTGTTTGGGGTTTTAGAGTACCCTTATTCGTCAACAAAATCAGTTTTGGTCACTGAATCAGCTCCTGTAGAGCTTGGTGTTACAACCACTGGGCTGATGGCACCAAAGTCTTTTAATAGTTTAGAACCACTGATTGATGATGCATTTATAGGCGATAACCTTTTGAATTTTGAGAAATATGATGAAGCCTCATCAAATCTAGTTGAAAAATGCAAGAATTTAAACACGTTTGGGAAAATCGGCTTCAGATTACTGGATTCTAAATTAGATGGTGGAAGTCTAAACACTGAAATTCCGCTTATTGCAGAGCAAAATCCCATCGCACCACAGTCAATTGGTGCTATTGCTTTAGATGTTTTTAGTAGAAAATTTGTTGAACCGGCTTCCCAGAGTCTGTACACACCTTTTTATGAATGGCTGACTCCAGAACATGTCGCTTACACAAGAAATTATGCATGGGCATTAATGAGGGAAAATCCCGATCGAGCCAAAGCAATTGTAGGGGCATTTATTAAAGACATCGAAACCGGCTTTTTAACAGTTAGGGAACTTCCAGAATCTATCGAAGGAACGGGCCAGCTTGATGAATATGGTAGGGAGGTCGAAGGAACAGAAACTGTCAATGAGCTGACATATGTTCTGCCTGAAACGGAAAGCATTGTGAATTTACTTGGCCGCAATACGTTTCTTAACGGTCAGCTTGTCCAACTGAACAATTATTACAAAGGTATTGATATTTCAGATCCAAGCTGGATCCTCTCAAGTTATGTAAATTCTGCGATTGGATTTCCAATGATAAGAACAAATTTAGCAGTTCCTGCCGATGATGTTATCTCCCTTTTTGGCAAGGTTCAAGCGGCAGGTGCCGACACCGATGAAGACGGGACGAGCTCCTCCACCGAAGCAATTACCGACCTTGATCTTCGGCTTATTAATCCTATGTCTTGTGTTTACCGGGAGGTGGATTTCAGCGACTCTGCGATGAGCAGTTGGGCCGGTATGGGAATTCCTTTAAACCCACGAACGGGGCCGATGACGACCACCACCACGCTCGATTACTCGGATACGGCAATTCCTGTAAGCAATCATTGGCTTGGAACAAAGATCGTAGCTGCAGAAATTATAGATGCAGTTATGGAAGTCCTCCGGGCAACTGTCACACCATTTGCTGAAGTTGAAGCAACTGCGGATGGTGATACAATGTTTCCGCAGGTTTCTGGAATGAAGACTCCATACGGTAATGAGTCATCGTCAGCATGGGTTTACAGTGGCGTTGGTTATGATCAATTTCAAATGGACGCGTGGGTACCAACTGTTTTAGCTTGGAAAAAAGCATTTACTAGAGAAGCAGATGAAACAACTTTTTTGAGAGATGCAAAGATAAAAGATCACGCTGAGCGTATTATTGATATCTTTACACATTTAATGGAGCCGTATCGTTCCATCACTGTTAAAAAAACCTCGGTGAATGCCGCGGTGGATAGCACGACGGCTGCTGTTGGGCCTGGTGGGATATATGAACCACTGTGTGTAACTTTAAAATTTAATGAGGCTGAATTTGCAGCGCAGTATAGTGTGCTTACAGGCGACAAGTCTGGTGGTTCCGAGGCCGGTATTTTTCATCCCTCATTCATGAATGTTTTAGCTGGCACTGCTCCAAATATAACTGGCAAAATTCTTAATGGGACCTGGCCGCTGGCGGAAACTATAGACCCATTGACATCTGGAACTGGCTGGCCTCTTATATTTGCGCAATGGGGCGGATATCTTGATCAAGCGTGGGTTCAAGATCAATCTTTGTCACTGTTGTATGATTTGCTTGGTGAATATGCGACCCGAGTTGAAGGTTATAAGACCTCTTTTCTTGATATGTTAGAGGGTGATGAATCAGTTATTGGAGATTTTGTAAAGTCTTTAGTTGAAAATGGTGATTCCGGTGTTGATGTAATTGAAAATCTTGGATTTGACCAGCTTGCGCTGAAACAGCTTGCGCTAGATGAAGAGCAAGGTGATGAAACAATGGGATATCTTCCAAATTTGTCAATAATTAGCGCAAATGAAGCCAGGAGTGTACGTACACTATGTGATAATTCTACGGTTAAATCCCCTGAGGCAGACAACGTAAAGGTAGTGTTTGTTGGCGTTCCAGCTGGCACTTTTGAAAAGCACGGAATTCAAGATTCATTTAAGCTCCGCGCAAGTTATGTTGATATAGAATATCCACAATTAGTTTTCAAACCCAAATATTATTCGTTTGATAAAAATTTATTTATTCTTCCAAGTGATATTGACAGTGCTACTCATACTACACTCACATCTATGCTGAATTCAATGTCATTTTCAAAGATAAAATTTGAAATAAATGAATCAGAGGACAACACACCAGAAATTTCACTTTCAGATGATGTTGAGTCGGTTTCAACAACTTCAGTGTCTAGCGACGTTGAGGTTTATAAAAATTTATTAATATCTGAGCTTCTAAAGATTTATTATAGAATTGTTCTCGGCGTTAACATGTCAGAAATTTCATTCCCAACAACAGCAGAAGGTTTAGATCTTCCAGTTTCCGACGCAACACTTGAACTAGCCACATCAATGGCTGAACAGCTTGATGAAGTGTCAAGTTTTTCTGAAAGTGTTGCCGAGAACATTAAGGAAATGCTGTCTGACATTACAACATTTGAAAATCCTGATGATTTTATTTCTGGTGACATAACCGCAGTCGATTCATCATTATTAAATGACATTGCAAATGCATATCAATCTAGATTGTTTTCTTCTGAAGTGATGCGATCCCGCGTTCTTTCTGCAAAAATGTTTGATCGGATTTATGCAATTCCAGTTGATCCAGATGAATTTGAGATTATTCCACCTGGTGGTGCAGAGTTATATGACGCTGCCACCCCGGTTGAAATTTTTGATTATTATTATAACGCTGGAATCATTGAGGGACTAACTGATGCAGGGGGTTCCACATCTTATAAATTATCATCGAGAAAAGCCGCTGAGGGAACTATGGCAATTGGAAAGGTTTCATTCATGCTTGTTTCTGGAGATGCTGAAACTCCAACAACAGAAGGATTATTTGGACTATGACAATAGTGATTCCATCAGGAAGGGATGAGGAGTCCCGCGACAGCTCTATTAATTTTTTAACATTCCCATCAATATCAGCATCAATTTTTGAAGTTCCGGAACCAAAAGACATTGGTGGGAACTTTGTGTACAATTATTTTCTCCAAGACGAACGCGAAAGCAGCGACACTTTTGTAAGCGAAGAACAGTTTAAGTTACATGGCAAAAAATATGCAAGGCAAGTGGAGATTTTTTTCGAGCCACTTAGCAATGTGATTCCAAACAATGATGTCATGTCAACGATTCAAATTAGTAACAGGCAAAAGCAATTATTACTCGAAAGAAATGTTGATAAAATAACCAAAGAGACTGAGTTTACCTCAGGCCAAAATGTTTCGTTAAAACTTCAAGATACAACAGTAGCAACTGATTTACTAGCAAATATTGAAGCGCTTTTACTAAAAAAGAAAGTTGACACTTTTGCTTTATCACCAATGGAAACTGTGTTGCAATATTCATCACAAACTACGGCAAATTTAGACGGTCAAGAGATGTTAGATTCTGTAAATGTTGATGATTCAAACGAATATATAACAATAGATCCGGCAACTGGAGAAGAATTTGAAGTACAAAAATCAGGTGAGCTTGACAAATTAACATTTAATATGAATGTGTCAAAGAGATTTGCTGGTGATGTCGCAACAACAGCTGTAAAAACACCGTTAAGCCCAACTGCTGAAATGTTTTCAGGATGTTTAAGTGAATTAATCGAGGAACAAAGTAAGTCAAGAAGAAATATTTCATCATGTTATGTAACAAGATCTAATTTTTTAGAAATGCTGAATCCCGTTCTGGTCTCTGAAGTTGCAACAGATACTGTATTTTTAGGCGGAAATACAATAATGGGTTATCACATTACAAGAGTAAGGACTGACGACGACACCGATATTGAGCATTTTTTCATTACAAATGATACTGCAGATAATTTTGTAGACACAACGGTAATGTATGGATACACATATCAATATGCAATATCAGTCATTTATCTATTTAGGGTATTTGGTTTCCGTGCAGACCAACTTGTATTTGCCGATATTTTAATTGAGTCACGCGAGTCACCGTCGATTAACATTGCTTGTAAAGAAATAATTCCGCCCCAAGCACCAGATGATTTAAGATTTTATATGTTACAAAGTGAACAGCTTATAGTTGAGTGGGCATTCCCAATCAATAGAAGTAAAGATATAAAAAGGTTTCAAGTTTACAGGCGATCTGATATCAATCTTCCATTTTTGTTGCTTGGAGAGCTTGATTTTGATGACAGTACGATTCAGACTGATCGATCTGAAGGGATTTATGATACCCTTGTAACGAAGATTGATACTCCTCGAACATATTTTAATGACCCTTACTTTGATCTAGATTCAAATTTTATTTATGCAGTTTGTGCTGTTGATGCACATGATTTGTCATCTCCGTATAGTGAACAGTTTAGGGTATGGTTTAATAAGGTTGATGGAAAGCTAGAAACTGAATTTATTTCAGAGAAAAATGCACCCAAGCCATACCCAAATTTTTTATTAAGACAAGAGTTATTAGAGAACATTGTAAAAGATTCAAATCATTCAGCACTTAGCTGTTATTTTGATCCTGAATATTTAAAAGTGGTCAATGGTGACGGTCAAGATTTAAATTTTTTACAAAGATCGGAAGATAACGTTTCATATAAACTGCAGTTAATTCATTTGAATTTTCAACAAAGTGTTATTGCGGATATTAACGTTAAATAACATGGCATTTTTACTGGATTTTAATGACACCTATATTTATTAGTGAAGTGAGGTAATCGTGGGTTTTTTAGATCATTCAACAAATAACATTATTGTCGATGCTGTTCTTACGGACAAGGGTCGACAGCTTTTGGCAAAAAACGATGGGTCGTTTCAAATTACTAGATTTGCATTTGGTGATGATGAAGTTGATTATAATATAATAAAGCAGTTTGGCCGAACTGTCGGGAAGGAAAAAATTGAAAAAAATACTCCTGTTTTTGAAGCACAGACAAACAGCGATGCAGGATTGAAAAACAGAATGATAAGTGTTGCCAATCCATTCCTGACAACACTTCCAACACTTTCTGTGAGTGTTGATACTGGTTCTACTACTCTGGTCCGGGGTTCTTCACCGGTACAGGCAGATTTAAAGATTACACAAAGCAACTATAATAACGCTAGTATTGATCTTGATTTAAGAGATCCGAGTTTCTTGGTTCAATATGATAGCAGATTTTTGACTGTTGTTGGATATGAAAACAATGTTTCAACTCCATCAACTGGTCAGAATTATATCAGTACAGTCAGGGTTAGACAAACGTCAACAAACAGCGATGGAAGTAACGGGTCAATTGCATCATTTAGAGTTGCAATTAAATCTTTTTCTGATTCTTATTATAATTTTTATTCAACGTCTGCAAATTCAAATCAAATTAGAACATTTGTAACGATAACAGGTACTGCATCAGGCGCATTGGTTACACAGCAAGTGTTGGTTAACAAAAATAGCAGCGTGACATAATTTAGAGATATAGGGTTTATAGATGGCAAATTTTAAAACAATAGGTGCTGATGATATTCAAACCTCGACAAGCGTGTTGAGTCAGCTTGTTGATGTAATTCAAGAAGATGTATCAGGCTCAAGTACCAGAAGAAAATACCAGGTATTTGTAACGGGCGGACTCGGACCCGGTGTAACATCATCATTATATCAGACTGTTTACGATCAAGATTTTTCTTTACAAACAAGCAATCCTGTGTTTGACATGACTGTTGGTTTGTTTCAATCGGGAAGCACAGTCATAGATTGTAAGACAGGTACAGATGTCAATGGAAAGATGCTCTTTCCATCACAATCACTAATGATGAGAGAAAAGATTTCGAACTATAAGCAATTTGCCCAGGTTTTGCTTGGCGATTCCGAGGCGGCTTTTTATTCACCTGGAATCAATACATATGATTCTGCCGCAAGCTATACTGCTGAAGCAACTGGTTCTGCAGGCGATAGAATTGAAGAGGCATTATTTGTTAATTTCAAGAGACTCTTCGCGCGCGACGAAATTAGAAAAGAAACATTTGCGGTTAAAATGTTTGCCTCTGCTGCGCTGGATGGCAGTGAATGTGATGTCCAGAATGGAATTGTTGATCCAAACGTTACTCTAAATACCATGACCGGCTCAAACATTGGTATCCCATCAACATCAGGGAGTAAAATTTATGCCGATGTCGGTGCATCTGCCACCCAATTAAAATATTATGGTGGAGATGTTGGGTTCATAAAAGATACCTCAAACACGTCAAAAATAGTCGGTTTAATGTGGTATGACCATGGGATTGGTATTTTTGATATGGGGAAGGTTTTCTGTATAGACCAGCACGTATCAGGAGCAGTAAAGGCGGTTACAAATGCAGAGCCTGATGTTTTTCCTGTGGGGACAACATTACTTGGGTTTGGTGATCATCCTTTTACAGGTGATCAGACGGCTCCAACATTCTCTAGAGGTTTCAGCTCTAATGTTTCCGCGTCATTTATTCCTGATTTTGTAGTGTCTGCGTCAGTTGATAAGATTATCGATCATATCGCATCAACCAGATTTGGAACTGGTTCGTTTACAGCATCAACGTTTCAGAATGTGACAAATATTAATTCTACTTTAATTTTCTGCAGAGCCACTGCTGACGAATTCAATTATTCGTCAAATCCAACTTTTAGAAATTCTTCTGGAGAGCTTGTTGTTATTGATCCTGGAGATGACACCGGCCAAAGGGCGTTTACTTTTGTAACAACAGTTGGGTTGTATAACAGTAATAATGAATTGTTGGGAGTTGCAAAGCTTTCTCGACCAGTTGAAAAAAATGACGAAAAAGACTTAACAGTCAGGGTTCGTCTTGATTTCTAGGAAACAAGTGATGTTCCATGTCTTTTATAAAAATTACGAAAGCAAACACCGATACGTCATATGTGAGGCTTCACCCTAGTAGAAGTTTTTCATCTTCTTCTCTGGGCGTGATTGGGTCAGTTAGGGTCATAGCACAGTCGTCACCGTTTTTTAAAGAAGTTCAGACATTTAGTCCGTTCATAGATTCTCCAGTTATTGCTGACAGTATTGAAGATATGAGGATGGCAGTATTTTCAACTACCGGTTCTGCAGAGGACATAAGTTCAGGAACACTAGAATATCTTGAAAAGGTCAACGATGCATCTCAAGCTGCTCGACAATCCAAATATGTTGAAGTACTTAGATTTACACCAACAAATACATTAACATCGGATTCGATTAGAAAAAGCATTTATAGAAAGATTTTGCTTCCTTATTATCAGTCAGATTTTCCTGATGCGGGTTATAATTTCACAAATTATCAATGTTTTAATTTTGTGAGCGCATCTCAATTACCAAGCGGTAGTGCTTTAGTTTATCCAGAGCCACTTAACGAATATATGGTTCAGACTGGTTTTGCTTTTTCATTCAATATTAAGGTAGACAGAGACGCTGGAAACAATTTAAATGGTGATGCCCTTGATTATACTGCCGGGTGTATCATGTTCCGCTCTTCGTCTTATGCACTGTCTGTAGTGACAGGATCTAAAAAGACTGAGAAGGGAAATCCACTTGCGTGGAGAGTCTTATTACAATTAAGCTCAGCTGCAGACACAAGCCCAGCCGATGTGAATTTAAACGCGCTCCCTGCAAACACATTTATTAGTTCTGACAATGTTTTGAGAAAGAATCATTGGCATAATTTTGCAGTGTCGTGGGGCAAGGATCATAATGCTGGAACTGGTTCATTTTATATTGATGGTGATCATGACGAAGATGCAGATTTTGCTCTGGGTACGGTTACTATTAATACTGGAACGTTAGCCCCTCATAACGCTGTTATGATTGGATCAAGATTTGATGGTAACAACAGCTCATATTCCGGATTTTTTAATTCCGCAGTATCTTCAGAAGGTGTATATGCTGGAGGCGGTGGAAGTGAACCTGCCAATACAGCAGTGACGAACCGTTTAAATGCGGAAGTAAATGATATTCGAATTCATAGTAATGTTCTTGCACCTGGATTAATCAAGACAGGCTCAGTTCTTGGAATGTCAGAAATTCCACGGGCAATGATTTTTTATGTACCGTGTTTTTTCGTGAAAGAAAGCCCACCGCGACTTTCGTTATTGACACCGTTTCAACAAGAAACAACAGGAACACAAGAACCATATAATGTTAAATTAAGCTATGGAGTCAATGGCCGCGATATAAATTTACAAAATTTTGTGAGAGAGTTTGTACAGGAAACACATCCAAGGCTTTATTATCTTACTGCATCTGCAATTACAAAGTCAACTCAAACGTATGATGCAAATGCGTTTATTTTAGACAGGGGCGAAAAAAGCTTAATGCACCGTGCCCGCGAGATGTTTGTTTTACCCTGTGATAACGGAAAATTTGCACCAGCATGGACATTATTAAAATCTGGTAGCAGTAGCATAACACCATCAGGTTCTGATCCTATGTCTCGGTTTATTAATGATTATGGAATTCTGAATTATTCAGTTGTTTCATTGTCAGATATGATGCCAACCGCATCTATTTTTGAGGGTCTTGTACAGGTAGGTTCCGACGGTACTGATGACACATCTAGTTCTGGTTTGTTACAGCAAATAATGGGGTCTAGCCCTGAAGATGTGTCTGTTGATCCTGGTTCAGGCTATACAATCTTACAAAGAACAAGAGATAATTCATCTAACGCTGTTGTGTTTTTTGATGCAAGTAATTTGTTTTATGGAAAATCTATTCAGCCGGGAACAGTTACCCTAAATAGTAATGAATTATCAGGAACTTCTGGCATAGTTTCAATGAGATTAAAAGATAACAGCGAGGGTGGCATGTATAGAGCAGATGCGTCATCAAGGCATGCTACGTTCTCACGGGTTGGTGATGTTTTGTATGCAGAGGGTTTATTTGGGATTATGCACCCATGTATCCCATTCTTTGGAAAGAATAATTTTGATGTTGACTTTAGAGGCAATCATAATGTCCATGTTTATGAAGTAAATGTTCCAGCTCTTGCAGGAACGTTAAATTCAAGTTCAAACCCAAGATTCACTCCCGGGGCCAAAGATGATTATGCTTCTTCTTATGAGGGTGCTGCAATGACAATTTCGTCTATAATGTTTCATGACGAAAATTTTAACGTTGTTGCAAGAACAAATTTTGCTCAGCCTGTACTTAAGACAGAATATGATAAATATTTGTTTAGGGTAAAATTTGATTTCTAACAAAGCAAATGATTTTGTCATAGGACTTGACATATCAACAAGTTGTACGGGTATTTCGCTTCTTAATACAGACGGGAGTGTTATTCTTCTTTCTTATTATAAGCCAGCTGGAAATTCTTTGGTTGAAAAAGCCAGGGGTTTTGGTGAGTATTTAGACACGCTTTTATTGGAAAATAGCTTGTGTTCTCCTTCATTTATTTTTATCGAAGAGAATTTACAAAGATTTCGACGTGGTTTTTCCAGCGCAAAGGTCATAAATAAGCTTGCTCGATTTAATGGTATGTTAAGTTATATAGTTTTTGAGCGGTATGCGGTTCAACCAGTTTATATTAATGTAAATGAAGGCCGAAAGAGTGTTGGGTTGAAAATTCCTCGTGGTAGTGATACAAAGGAAAAAGTTTTGGAATGGTGTCAGGAGAATTACACCAATATTTCATGGCCCACAAAAAAATTAGCATCCGGTCCTCGACGTGGACTTGTAATCTTAGACCCTTGTTGTTATGATATGGCTGATGCACTAGTAACAGCGACAGCAGGGTTGAAATTGAATGATATCTCTTGAAGAACAAAAAGTATATGATATAAGAACTGGTTTTCTGAATGCACTCTTCGGTGATGGTATAAGATCAGCTGATTCCTATGCTGTAACTTGTCCAGCATGCTGTAATGAAGAAGGAAGGCAACACAAGAAGAAACTTTCTATCAAATTATCAGATGGGATGCACCATTGTTGGATTTGTGGCCTGAAGGGAAAAACATTGCAATACACAATGAAGAAGTTTTTTCCTGCAAGATTATCTGAGTATTTGAGAATTTTTGAAGAGACCGATTATAATTCTAAAATACTTGCCGTCGAAGAGGAAGACATTAAATTGGTTTTACCAGTTGGTTTTCTTCCACTCGCAATAACACCACTTGTTGATCCGGATCATATTGCAGTTGTTAGGTACCTGATGGAGCGAAATTTAAAAAGGTCTGATTTTTATAGATGGAGGCTCGGTACTTGTAAATCTGGGAAGTTTTCTAGAAGGGCAATTATGCCTTCGTTTGATATTGATGGAAATTTAAATTATTATACCGCAAGATCGATCGACAATGACGGGCCCAAAAAATATATTAATTCCAAAGTAAAGCGAAAAGACATTATTTTTAATGAATTAAATATAGATTGGACAAAGCCCCTCACTCTAGTAGAGGGACCTTTTGATTTAATGAAGTGTAACTGGAATGCAACTGCAATGCTTGGTTCATATTTAGATGAAAGCTATTTATTGTTTCAAAAGATTGTGAAAAATAGGACAGATGTTGTTCTCGCAATGGATTCAGACGCCATTGAAAAGAGAGCTAAGATAGCCCAAGGACTAAAATCTTACGGAATAAATGTAAAATACATAAATTTGGGTAAATTTAATGATGTGGGAGAAATGTCAAAAACACAGTTTGCTTGTGCTCTTGAAAAAGCGCACCACTGGTCTTCTGTGTCATTACTCACTACAAAGATCAAGAAAATTAGATCTAGTTCAATTTTTTAGGAACATACATGATAAAAATAGCGCACCTTGCCGACATTCATTTTCGAGGGCTGTCTAGGCACTCTGAGTATCGAAAGGCCTTTACGGATTTTTTTGAACAGTGCGATGAGGTACAGCCAGATCATATTGTAATATCTGGCGACATTGTACATTCAAAGACTCATGGGATATCTCCTGAGCTTGTGGATATTTTAACGTGGTGGTTTAAGCAAATGGCAAACCGTGCACCGACACATATTATCCTTGGGAATCATGATGGCTTGATGAGTAATAAAGATCGACAAGATGCAATAAGCCCAATAGTTAATGCAATTGATCATGAAAATTTGCTTTTATATAAGAAATCAGGAAATTATTTTTATGACAAATTATGTTTTAATGTTTTTTCTTGTTTCGATGAGGAAGGGTGGGGTTCTGTTAAGCCTGTTGAAGATTATATAAATATTGCTTTGTATCATGGTGCAGTTAGGGGAAGTGAGATAGAAAGTGATTGGTCAATAGAGGGTGAGGTAGAAGTAAATTTATTTGATGGATTCGACTTTGCAATGCTTGGTGACATTCACAAAAGACAGTATTTAAACAGCAAGAAAACAATTGCGTATCCGGGTTCAACAATTCAACAGAATTATGGTGAGGGTCAAGTTAAAGGTTGGTTACTATGGGAGATTAATAATAAAGATTCTTTTAGCAGCAGATTTATAGAGATAAAAAATAGACAGCCTTTTGTGACCCTGGAGTGGTCAAAGATAAAAACAACAGAAATTGATGATGGATTTATCCCTGAAAATTCTAGAGTGCGCTTGAGACACCCACAGGAGGTTGCAAGAGCGGAATTAAAACAGCTGAAAGCATTGCTGAGGGAAAAGTTCCATACTACGGAGATTGTGACGCGTGTTGAGTCAGAACAACAACAGAATACAATTAAGTTATCAAATAATTCTATTGTTGATTTAAGAGACCACACAACGTTATTATCTCTAATTCGAGATTTTCATGAAGACAAAAATTATTCAGACGAAACATGGGCGCAAATTTCAAGCAGCTTAAAAAAATATTGTGAAATGATTCCAAAAGCAGACTCAGCGCGTGGAACAAGGTGGACAATTGATCGGATGAAATTTGACAATACATTTGGTTATGGTGAGGGGAATGTGTTAAATTTTTCAGAACTTTCTGGAATTGTGGGTTTATTTGGAAAAAACCGCGTTGGAAAAAGTTCGATACCAGGTGCGATAAGCTATGGTTTATTTAATTCATCTGATAGAGGATCTTTGAAGAACCTCCATATAATCAACACTAGGAAAAATTTCTGTTCGGTTGAGGTTGACCTGTCAGTCAATGGAAAGAAATATCGTGTTCAACGACAGTCTGTGAAAAAAACCTCAAGGGCAGGTAAGGTAAGTGCATCAACTCATTTGAATGTGTTTGAAATTGATTCAGATGGTGAAATTATAAAAGACGAATCAGGTGAACAAAGAAGGGATACTGACGCCGTATTAAGATCATTGATTGGTGACAAAACAGAATTCTTTTTAACAACTTTTGCATCACAAGGACAGATTAATGCATTTATAAAAGAGAGAGCAACATCAAGAAAGGCAATTTTGGCAAATTTTTTAGATTTAGCTGTTTTTGAGTCGTTACATGAGTTAATTAACAGAGATGCTGTACAGGTGAAGGCAACACTATCAAACATTCCAGAAAGAAATTGGTCTTCATTGATAGCTGAAATAGAAGAAACAATAGTCGAAAGTAAAGACCGTATCGAGTCAGCTGAAACTGAAATGTCTAGCCTGCAGTCGCGATTGGCTGGTTTACGTCTTGAGCTTGATGAAATAAATCCATCAGGTGTAGCTACACAATATGAGGTTGATTCAAAAAAACAAAAACTATGTTTGATTCAGGATCGTGTTATAACCATCGAACATAAGTTAAGTGAAAAAAATCTTTTATTGTCTTCTCAACACCGTAAAATTGAAAAGGCAGAACTGATAGAAAGGACATTTCCGCTAAAAGAGCTTGAAGAAAAATTGAGCGAACAAAGAGACATAGAGAGAAATTTGCTTAATTTAAAGCATTCATTGAATTCTGAGAAGGGCTTATTAAAGCGACAAAAAGAATCAGCAAAAACGCTACAAAGTGTCCCTTGTGGTACAACTTTTCCTACATGTAAGTTTATTAAAAAGTCTCATAGAAATGCAAAGCTTATTGACAGGCAAATTGAACTCGTGAAAGAAACAACAAAATCAGTAAATGCTTTACAAAAGTCGTTTGATAATTTGCTGGAGCAAGATTTAGACAAGAAAATAATTCGCTACAGAGATCTAATGAAAAAAGCGTCTACAATGAGAATAGAAAAGACAGAAATTGAGATGGAGCTACTTGATTTACAAAGGGAAAAGAGTGACCTGGCTGAATCGCAGATTCTCTTGTCAGATCAAATATCGGTTATGTCTTCACAATTAATTACAGAATCAGGTGACGCAGACACAACACAAATGGTTATTAAGATCGGTGAAATTGAAACTGAAATCAAGCAAAACGATGCTTTACGCTTGTCACTGAGTGAAAATATAGGGAAAGACAAAACGAGGCTTGTACAGGTTAAAGAAGAGAGATCACAGTATGAAAGAACACTGGGCAAATGGAGGGTTTATGACGCTCTCCTCACGTCTACCAATAAAAGAGGTGTGCCCTTATTTGTCTTAAACAGCAGGTTACCGAAGATAAACGCTGAGATTGCAAAAATTCTAGGAGACAGCACTAATTTTACTATTGATTTGGAAGCACCGGTTGATTCTAATGAAATGAATATATTCATTGACTATGGCGACTCAAGGAGGCCAATTGAGTGTGCTTCTGGGATGGAAAAAATGCTATCATCTTTAGCAATTAGGGTCGCATTGATTAATGTGTCAACACTTCCGAAATCAGATATTCTTATAATTGATGAAGGGTTTGGTTCGCTTGATGACACAAATGTTCAGGCATGCAGTAGATTGTTGGAAAGTCTAAAGGATCATTTTAAAAGTATATTTATAATTTCACATGTTGAGACAGTCAAGGATAATGTCGATAACTTGATAGAGATAACTAAAAAGGGGGCTGATTCTTATGTTTATGCGATTTGAAGATCTTAATATCATATCATCTTCTGAATATCAAAAAGTTTCACTAACATGTCCAAATTGTAATTTGTTAATGACAACAGGCGACAAATCATATTTTGATAAATATGAATGTTGTGAAGCATGCACGATTATATTTGTGCATCCAAATAAAGAAAAATGGATTACCGGGTGGAGACCACCCGCGGAGGAAATAAATAGAATGCTGAAAAAGAAAACTTTAGAGCCTACTTATATAATGCGAGGTTTAAAATGCTAAACTCTAATGAAATAAACATTTTGGGAAACATATTCAATACCACATTTGGTAGATCATCTTCTGACACATTTAGCTGTAAGGCTCTCCTTGAGGGTAACAAGCTAAAGATTATGTATAATACTACTGCATATTTTGCTTCTGAGAGAGACATGCGTACTCAGCAGGCAAGGCTTGCAGAAGAATCAGCTGTCAGAATTTCTGATCTTGTAAAGAGATCAAAAGACGAATTTAAGGAAGCTGCTGGGTTTGCCCTGAAGTTAGATGAAGTTAGTGATGTTGACTCACTAGAGCTGGTTAATGCTTCAATGAATAATCCGAGAAGGATTTTTCTATATCGACGCATTGCACGCTTTGAGATACTCAATGGCGGTGAATAACAAGAAAAAACAAGTTAAGGAAATTATAAAGTGCGGAAAAGAGCCGTTATATTTCATTAACAAGTATGTTAAAATCCAACATCCTGAAAGAGGTACTATACCCTTTGACACCTACAAGTTTCAGGACGATTGTGTTGAAAATTTTATTGATAATCGATTCAATATTATTGTAAAGTCTAGGCAGCTCGGCCTTTCGACACTTGTTGCTGCTTATGCTGTTTGGTTGGCTGTTTTTTATAAGGACAAAAACGTTCTTGTAATTGCAACGAAACTTGCTGTTGCTATGAATTTTATAAAAAAGGTTAAGGTTGCATTGAGAAGCATGCCTCCCTGGCTTATGATTCCAGAAATAATTGGAAATAATAAACAAAGCGTTGAATTTAGTAATGGTTCGACAATAAAGGCAATACCAACATCTGACGATGCCGGCCGCTCCGAAGCTCTTTCGCTGTTAATTATTGATGAAGCTGCCTTTGTCCGCAATTTTGATGAACTCTGGATGGGCTTGTACCCCACTTTGTCCACTGGGGGTAGGGCAATTGTACTGTCGACACCAAATGGTGTTGGTGGGCAATATTATGACCTTTATATGAAGGCAGAAGCTGGTGAAAATGATTTCCATCCAGTTAAGCTTCCGTGGAGCGTCCATCCTGAGCGAGATGACCATTGGTTTGACACTGAAGCTAAAAACATGAATGAAAAGCAGATTGCTCAAGAGTTAATGTGCGATTTTGCTGCAGCGGGCGACACGTTTCTTTCTCCGGCTGAAATTGATTATGTTAGAAATTGTATCCGCTCACCAATTGAGAAGTGGGGACCCGAGAATGCCGTTTGGGTTTGGAAATATCCTCTATCTGAAAAGAAATATCTCGTCAGTGCTGACGTTGCCCGCGGTGACGGTGCTGATTACTCGACATTTATAGTTTTTGATATTCAGAATAGCGAAGTCGTTGCAGATTTTAAGTCAAAGATTCCACCTGATGAATTTGCCACTGTGCTGGCCGAGGTCGGCCGTAGATATAATGATGCAATCCTTGCACCGGAGAGTAACACATATGGATATGCCGTTTTGATGAAACTTCAAGAACTAAAATACCCATCTATTTATTTTGCAAAAGAAAAGGATAAATTTGCTGTTTTATACGGGAACGGGAATATCGGAAAGGCTGGTTTTTCAACACAAGGAACATCCAGGCCAAAAATTTTAACAAAACTTGAAGAGGTTATTAGGAACAAACACCTGATGATTTATTCTTCAAGAATTTATGAAGAATTAAAAACATTTATATGGAAAGGATCAAAGCCTCAGGCGATGCGTGGAAAAAATGATGACCTGGTTATGGCTCTAGCAATTGGGTGTTGGTTGTTTGACACATCTTCCGAATATTCAAAACAGGCTATCGATTTAAACAGTGCAATGTTAGCAGCAATGTCAGTTAACAAGAACAAGGTTGATGGTTTAATGGATCCAAATTTAAAGACAATGCAGAGATTAAACCCGTATAAACCTGTGCTTATTTCAGGTGACCAACCTTCTGAAGAAAATAAAGAGAGCAACAGGATAACCGATTTTTCGTGGTTACTTAAGTAGATAATTAGTTATAATTAATCGTGGTGTAAGATATGGCAGAACAAAACAGTAATTTATTTTCAAGGCTGACTAGCTTATTTAGGGACGGCCCGTCAATAAAGCGAAGGGTCCGCGCTTTTGACTCAAAATCAGGCGCATCTTCGTCATTGCAACAATTCCGACGCGCTCATTCTGATGTTTATTCAAGTACAATGAGCGCTTATGGCGCTTTTGATAGGATGTCCAGATATTCTGATTTTTCAGAGATGGAATCAACTCCAGAAATTGCTTCTGCACTTGACATATATGCAGAAGAAACTGTTTCTGCTGATGATAAAGGAAATGTGCTACACGTTTATTCCGAAAATAGAAAAATAAGAGAGTTGCTCCATACATTGTTTTATGATACACTTAATGTTGATTTTAATTTACCTATGTGGGTTAGAAATCTTGTTAAGTATGGAGATTTCTTTCTTTTTAATGATGTTTCTCCAGAATTTGGAATTATAGCAGTCTACCCTATTCCAATTTCAGAAATTGAGCGAGAAGAAGGCTTTGATCCAAATGATCCAGCAGCCGTCAGGTTCAGGTGGATGACACAAGGAAATCAAGTTTTAGAAAATTGGCAAATTTCTCATTTTCGGCTGCTTGGAAATGATGCCTTTCTGCCATATGGTTCAAGTGTCCTTGAATCCGCTCGACGAATTTGGAGGCAGTTAATATTAATTGAAGATGCAATGTTGGTTTATAGGGTGATTCGGTCACCCGAGAGACGTGTTTTTTATATTGATGTTGGTAATGTTCCACCGGAAGATGTTGCTACATACCTCGAGCAGGCAAAAAACTCTTTAAAGAGAGAACCGGTAATTAATAAGTCTGATGGCAGAGTTGATTTGAGATTTAATCCCATGAGCGTCGATGAAGATTATTTTATTCCAGTTCGTGGCGGTGATTCAGGAACTAAAATTGATACTCTTGCAGGCGGACAAAACACGACAGCAATCGAAGATGTTGAATACATTCAGAAGAAGTTATTTGCTGCGTTGAAAATTCCGAAAGCTTATCTTGGTTATGACGAATCAATCGGTTCAAAAGCAACATTAGCACAGGAAGATATTAGATTCTCCCGCGCTATTTCCAGAATTCAGAGAACAGTTATAGCTGAACTAAATAAAGTTGCAATGATCCACCTGTATTCTCACGGTTTTTCAGGTGAAACACTAATAGATTTTGAATTAAAACTGTCAAACCCTTCATCAATTGCACAACAACAAAAGCTGGAATTAATTAGTACTAAATTTGATATCGCAGGGAAGGTTCCGGAGGGTCTTGTTGATAGGCGTTGGGTACAGAAAAATGTAATGCAGCTCACAGATGAAGAAATTGATTTTATTGCTGAGGGAAGAATTGAAGATAAGCTGCTCGATGCAGATGTTGAAGCAGCAGCAACTGCCGAAGAGGGTGGTGATGCCGGCGGAGGAGACGATTTCGCGGCCGATGAGGGCGGTGACGAAGGAGGCCTCTTCTCAGCAGATATACCGGGTGGAAAGCTTTTAATTGGTGACGAAAATATTATTGATGAAGATGAGGATGAAATAAAAGATTTATCTATCGATGATGATGATGCCCCAATAAAGGTCGATCGACAGATAAGGAATGCATTTGGTGAGCCAATTAAGAGAAGAAAAAATCGACTTGGTCCAGGCTATTTACAAATGCCGGATTTAGCAAGTATCGCCGGCATAGGAAGCACAACTAGGTCTAGAGATACTAGCAATAGGCCATTTGAAGCCAACATTAACGATTTTGCAGATTTGTTGAATGACGATATTGGCTTTTCAGTGAAACCAAGAATGAATCCAAATATTACCAAAGCGTTATCTAGTCTCGACAGCGTAATAAATAATAAGGTAAGAGTATTAAAAGAAGACAATGATAAAGAATCAAAAGTCCGAAACAAAACAACAGAAGAGGAAGATCAAAGTGGCACGCCATAATAAGAAGAGGAATGTCGGTCTAATTTATGAGCTATTAATACAGCGGTTAAGCAAAGCTGTTGTTGAAGGCGATAAAAAAAATATTACCGTCATAGAGGGAATAATACATTCTAGGTTTAAAAAAGGAACAGAGTTATATAAAGAATTCAGATTGTTTAATGCCCTTGTTACAACAAATACTGTTTCTGAACAGCTCGCGTATAGAATATTGAATGAGGCAAAAATAGCTTCTGTAGATCATGATAAGAAAAAGCTGGATAAAGAAAAGTCTTTGTTAATAAAGGATGTTAATCATAAGATAAATGAAACAACTTTTTATGATAAAAAAGTAGAAAACTATACAGTGTATGCATCTGCACAGCAGTTATTTAATTTGTGGAGAGATAAAGAAGCAAATATTGTTGAAGTTGCAAAACATGAAGCAACGGTTCACACATGGCTTATTAGAGAAGATGATCGAAAAGAATTGCTGGAGCACAAAACACCAGATGTTAACGATCTAACGCTACAAGTGATGAAAGATAAGTTTGAGGCAAAATATGGTGCATCATTGAATCCATACCAACAAAATCTTTTACGCTTTTATTGTGAAGGAAATAAAACGAAATTAAACCAGCTTATCACAGAATTGTCTACCAGCATTTCAAGACAAATTGATAGATATGCCAAGAAAAGTGGCGATAAATTTTTAGTTGAAAAGGTCATAAGCACAAAAAACATAATCAGCTCACATGACACTTCTTGTGATATTGATGGTGTGTCAAGGGCAATGATGATAGCCCAATTATCAGAAGAATTAAGAGAGTTATAAGATGTCAAAAGTTAATTTACTAACAAGCTGGGCTCCGTTTGATTACTCCGTTGAGTCAATTAAAGAATCAAGAGCATTAAACGATGGAAAAATTATAATGAAAGGGGTTCTGCAGAAAGCAGATACACTAAATCAAAATGGAAGGGTTTATCCTAAGGTAATTTTAGAGCGTGAAATAAGAAATTATCAAAAATTTATCCGTGAAAATAGGGCTCTTGGAGAGTGTGATCATCCAGATTCATCAGTTGTTGAATTAAAAAATGCATCCCACATCATAAGGGAAGCCCATATGGATGAAGACATTGTCTATGGTACTGTAGAGCTTTTGGATACTCCTGCTGGAAAAATTTTGCAATCGCTTGTTGAATCCGGTGTTACTTTAGGAATCAGCTCCCGTGGTGTAGGTTCAACAACATCACAAGGTTCACATCAGGTGGTTCAAGATGATTTTCAGCTTATCTGCTGGGATTTTGTAAGTGAACCGTCAACTCCTGGAGCGTTTATGATGCGCGAGGGTGTCGAGATTTCTCGTTCAGATTTAAAAAAGGTGTTTAACGCATCAGACCGTATAGATAGAATATGCAATGATATACTAGATTGGGAGAACTCATGAGTCTTAAGAATGTAAAACCAGGGCTTCACGACATTGGTCAATATGAAATATCTGGTGTTCCCTATCTTGCCACAGTGGGCGCCTCTTCATCGATGACAATTACTTTAAAGTATGTTGCTAGTGAAGTAACTGTTACTGCATCCGGTGGTACACTAACCATAAATTTTGGCCAATCAAACTCAGCCAACGTTACGGTACCGGACGGTGGGGTAATGACAGTTAGAGGAAAAATAAGAACGATTACTGTTGCGACTGGCGCTGGATGCATCGGAAGTGTAGTAGCATCATTGACTGGAATTAAGTCTGGCAATTTACCAGTTTATGATCAGAATGATTATGGTGGAACTGCATAGGGGGTAATGGACATGGCTAAGATATCTAGAGAATTATTAAAAGGCATTGTGAAAGAATGTCTTGTTGAAATTTTATCCGAGGGTCTTTCGACAAAGACCTCAAGTTCAGGTGCAAGTTTGAATGAGGTAACGCATAAAAAACCGCGACGGTCAAAAAAGCAAGAACCGGTAAGGAGAAAAGCTGCTGATTTAGTTAGCTTTGGGGAAACAAAAAACAAACAATCAGATGCACTCAACCAGCGAATAACAGCTGCAGCTGGAGGGAATAGCATAATGGAAAGTATTTTGAGGGATACTGCAAAAAATACACTTCCGACAATGTTGGCAGCTGACAACAGAAAAGATCGCGGAATGGCAGAACGCTTATCCCGCGGGGATCAGGCCACCCGGGCAATGGCAGATGCTGATCCTATGAGCGTTTTCGAAGGTGCGTCTAATTGGGCGGCACTTGCTTTTGCAGAAAAACAAAAGAATTAATTTGTTTTGAGCAATTTTTTAGAAAACTTGATATTTAATTTTGAGCAAGGCTCACGGAGTATATTATGTCGAAAAGAATTAAAAAATTAACACCCGCAGTATTGCGGAGAATGGTTTTAAGAGAAACACTTTCTGGTGAGGAAACTCCAGTTGATAAAGTGTCCGCCGTTGAGGTTGGCGCTGATGAGCTGGGTACATCCGCAGCACTAGAAAAAGATATTGATCATGCTAAAGTTTTAAAGCTTGAAGAAACAAGGCTACGCAATAGGCTTACAAAAGTTGTAAAGGCTCGCCGCAAAATTGCATGTCGAATTCTAAAGGGTTTATAAGATGGCAACAAAACAAGGTACAACAATTACTGGAGAATCAGCCGGTGGATTGGGAAAGAGGAATACGGCAAACATAAAAGCTGCATATCCATCTAGTCCCCTGTATTCTGGTGGATCAACAAATAATGATGCGCTTACCGATGATGGGACTCTTGGCGCTGATTGCGCAATGAGGGTGTGGTATCAGACTTATGTCCTTGATGGCAACACCAACAATAAAACACCTGATGGCGAAACTCGTGCAAATGATGCATTCCCAGGTGTTTCTATGGATTTTGATGACAACGGAGCGCCGACATTGATCTCTACACAAGAGGTACCAGGTCTTGCAGGTGGTAGCGAATACATCCCAAATCTAGCTTCGCCAGGTGAAGGTAATGGATTAGATGCGTCGGCAAAACCAGCAAATTTGGCTGCAGCTCAGCCCCAGGGTCATATGGGTGAGAATGGTACTGTTCAGACACCTTCTGCGTCCTCGGCAACACAATCAACGTTTAGCTTGACAAACATGCCAAATCCAGGCAATGGGCCTGCATGACAATAATTGTACAATTAGTTTGATAATTTAACTCGGGTGTAATTCGTGGCAGGAAGTCCTCAAACAACAACAAATCCAGATAGAACGGCTGGTCCATCAGGGGCAGTCACGGGAGGCTCGAGCGCAGCCCCGGGTTATACTACACCACTAGCAGTTGGCAGTGCGCTCCAAGTTCACCCTGGGTTTCCAAGCCCAGATGATGTACTTCCATCTGCAGAAACATTGTGGGCCGACTATTATAGAAATGTCATGCGTGGTGACATCGATGAATTGACTGAATTTCCAACAAATCTCAACGTTAGCAGGACATATTCTGATAATAACCCCCCATTTATTGATCCCAAAACCACTGGTGATACTAGTGCAGATCTCTTATTTGGAGGTGGAAATCCATTGGGCGGAATGTGCCCAACTGTTTTATCACCAGGTCAAGGTAATGGCCTCGATGCTGCAAGCATCCCTGGCGGTGATGGGCCGAAAACAATTCTAGGTTCAATGCTAGTAACAGGTCATGGTACCAGCCGAAACGGCTCCGCAGCAAATCCAAGCGAGGGATCTGATATACAGAAAACTGTTGGTTATAATGGTGAAATATCTCCAAGCTACAACAGCGGGAATAAAGGTTGGTCTGGATGACCCAGGCAAATGCAAAGATTAATCGATACCAGCATTATGATGCAAATACTGATGCTGGCTACGGCCGTACATCCGCTAAATTTCATAAGCAGAGATCATTCAACCAATATCCAGAACCTGTTGTTAGAGATCCAGTAGCTGACGCAGCAATTGATGATGAAACATATTATGCTGTGCTTGATAAACTTTTGTCATATGTTCCAGGTGATGAATACGCTAAAAATGGAACAGATCCATTTCATTTTGTTGATGGAGCAACGAATATCGCAGAGCTTTCAACTGCAAAGGGAATGGTTCCATTTCCAAAGATGTATCAAAGCAAACAGGCTGTTGCTGGGGGCACGGCACAACGCCTACCGGCTGGCCCAACATTAGGGTTTCGAACTCGTGTTCGTCCAACTGGCACAAAAAAAGGATTTTCCAGTGCGCCATATCCAGAATATTATGATGATGAAGGCACTGAACCAAAGATGAATTTTACTGATATAATAGACGCTGATTTAGAAAAAGATCACGTTGATTTGATAAAAAAAATGGTTGATTTAATCCATTTAGAACAGCAAAGGTAGTTAGTTAGCTCTGCGTGTAATAATTACAAATGATTTATTGTGAGAAAGGTATATGAGTTCTACATTATATAAAGACGCACTTCTTGAAGTCGATGAACTAAAAAGAATGGCTGAAGAAAATGCAAAAAATAAAATAATTGAAGCAGTTACTCCTCGAATTAGGCAGTTAATTGAGTCTAGATTACTCGGCGAACAGAAAGCCGAAGATTTAGATGAGATGGATGATCTTTTAGATCAGATTGTCGATGAAGAAGAAGCTGAGCTTGATATGACTTCGCTTCCAGCTCCTGAACCAATTATGTCAGAGCCTGTTGACAGTGGTCAATCTGCAGGTGCACCGAAGATAAAAATTGATGTTGCCGGTGATTTAAACATTGAAATGGAAGAAGAGGTCGATGAAGACGACGACCTGATATTAGGTCAGCAAGTTAGTGATGTTGTTGAAAATTATATCTTAGGAAAACGGTCCCTCAGATTCAGGATTAATGAGCTTTCTAGAAAAACAAGAAAGTTATCTAAGATTTTAGAAACAATTAATTTGAGTAAAGCAAATAGTACACAATCAAAAATTGCACTATTATATTATGCAAAGCTTTTAGATGAAGCTGTCAGTTTGGCCACTGGCGGTATAATTATTGAGGAGTCTGTTGATTTACGGCTCTTGAGCCAGCTTAAAACAACTATAAAGGAGATAAGGCAAATGGCAAAACGAAGAGATGCTGTGGCATTCCGAAGACTACTCGAAGAACTTGAAAAAGATGAGAGTCTGAAAGAATTAGTCCGCGAAGAAGATGAAGACGGCGGCGACGCCGATGAAGGTTCGGCTGAACTTGCCGCTGACGAGGTTGATGCAGATGTTGCCGCAGCTTCCGATGCCGCTGAAGAGCTGAAAGGTGGTGTTGATGACTTATTGACTGCACTTGGATTAGATGTCGAGGAAGATGTCGAGGTCGACGAAGAGCTCGAGGTGGACGATGGTGGCGAAGTTGCTGCCGATGAAGAAGTCTTAGAGCTCGGAGAGGCCGACGATGCTGATTTAGATGAGGTTTATGAGATTGACGAAACAATGCTCCGCCGTGAACTCCTTCGGATGAAGGAAGGTCTCGAAGGCGAAGCCGGAGCATCAGCTGCAAATGTTGATGAATTTGAAGATGTCGGTGATCCTCTTGATGCTCAAGACGCTTGGGGAGGTTCTGATGAGGTTATTGAAGTCTCAGAGAAAGACCTTGTCGAGGCACTTCATCTTGAGCTTAATAGAGCACGCAGATCTCGTCGCCCTCGAAGAAAGAGCGCTAGATTGACTAGGGAATCTCGTCGTAGAAGGACAAGATCGACAAGATCTAGATCTAGCGGAAAAGGAAAAAGAATTGCAGAGGCAAACGTAAAACTACGTAAGCAACTGCATGAAATGAATGTTTTTAATGCAAAGTTACTTTTTGCCAATAAGCTCATGCAAAATCGTGAGCTCACAAAGAGACAACAGCGCGCCATAGTCGAGGCTTTAGATAGTGCCAAGACAGTTAATGAAGCAAAGCTTTTGTATAAAAGCCTAAGCGCTTCTCTTACGCAATCGGGAAATCTTTCCGAGAGTAAAAATCGCTTACTTGCATCATCATCGAGATCAACTCGGTCGGCTAGTCCGGCAGCAAATGGAGTTGATGGTGATAGGTGGGCCCTTCTTGCCGGCTTGTCGGGCAAGAAATAATATATCCCCAAACTTCAATAAAGGAGAAAATTAAAATGTCGAAGTTTTCACTTGAGCAGTTGACGGAGGGTATTCGCCAGAGACATCTGGGCGCCCAAAACCGTCAACTCGTAGAGAAGTGGTCCAGAACAGGACTGCTTCGAGGCCTCACTGGCCAAAATCGTGAAGTAATGTCAACACTCCTTGAAAATCAAGCCGCACAGGTTCTTCGTGAGCAAAGCTCACTTAGTACAGGTGGTGGTGCTGTTGTCTCTTCTGGAGACATGAGCGGTTTTCAAAACGTTGCATTTCCAATCGTTCGTAGAGTCTTCGGAGGCCTTGTTGCCAACGAGCTCGTTTCAGTCCAGCCTATGAGCTTGCCATCCGGCCTGCTTTTTTATCTTGACTACACATATGGTACCTCTGAGGGTGCCGCTGGTCCTGGCGGTAGCGCTCAGTATCAGAGTGGTTCGTCAATTTATGGTTCGCCAGCCGGTAAGGGCATCCGTTCGGGTGCACTTGGTCAAGGTGGACAGTATAACCTTGCAGGTTCTGGGTATTCCAGAGTATATGCAACAATGGCCCTTGACGGCTCTAATATGATTCTGGCTTCCGGTGCTTTCGGTAGTGGTGCCACGCTGTCAGCCATGAACGACGCTGGACCGTTCCTCAGAACTACTGGTTCTGATGGTAGGCTTCTGCTGTTTGATCCTCAGTTAACAACAGAGATTGAAGATCAGAATGCTAAGGCTGGTGCAGGACAAACTGGTGCTTCATACCAGGCTGTGTTCATGTATTCTAGAGTTCTGACTGGTTCGTCAGCTTCAGGTGTGAATAGAGTTGAAGAGTCGCTCATCAAGAACATTGTTCTTTCTGATACAGATAGTGCAACTCCAACAACTGGTATTCGAGTTATTTCCAGTGACATCCAGGATGGAAAGGGTATCCTTAACATTCGTCGCTTGAACGAGCTTGGTACATATAGTTCTGGAAAGTTCAGTCCAAATGCACTTGCTGATATTACCGCTGCAACTACTGTTGTTAAGATGATTGTTTCAGGAACAACTGGTGGTTCTACTGCTGGTGTTGATGCCGGTGGTGACGGTGTTGGTTGGGAAGATATTAGTGTATCTTATCCAGTTGCAGACCGTCGTGTATCTGGTAATGATGGTGATTCATTGACCCTTTCGGCCTTTGAGTCTAACTTTGCCACTTCACCAAGTCCAGAGATTCCAGAGATTGATATCAAGGTTGAGTCAATTGCTGTAACAGCTCAGACCCGTAAGCTTCGTGCTCGTTGGTCACCAGAGCTTGCTCAGGATCTTAACGCTTATCACAGCCTTGACGCTGAGGTTGAGCTTACACAGATTCTTTCTGAGCAGATTGCACTTGAAATCGATCGTGAGATTCTCAATGATCTTGTGACTGGTGCCGATACGCGCTTCTATTGGAGTCGTTCCCCTGGTGATTTCATCAACAAGAGAACTGCTGCTGCAGATGTTTCCGGTGCAACATTCCGAGGAACAGTCCGCGAGTGGTATGAGACTCTTATTGAGACGATCATTGATGTTGGTAACGAGATTCATCGCAAGACGCTTCGTGGCGCTGCAAACTTTATCGTGGTTTCACCTGAAGTTGCAACAATCCTCGAGGCTTCAGTGATGTATCGTCCTTCGTATAGTCTTGACGCTGAAGGTCAGGTTGGTACACCGTTTACAATTGGCGCTGAGCAGGTCGGTACTCTTAGTAACCGCTTTACAGTCTACAAAGACCCTTATTTCCCAAGAAATCAGGTTCTCGTTGGCTACAAGGGTGGAAGCTATCTTGAGACCGGGTATGTTTATGCTCCATATGTCCCACTGATTGTTACTCCGACAATCTTTGCTCCAGAAGACTTCACTCCTCGTAAGGGCGTGATGACTCGGTATGGTAAGAAGATGGTTCGTAGTGATTTCTATGGAACAGTTACATGCTTGAACATGGATATTATCTAATCACTGCTGGTTAGAATATCAGCGGCCGTCTATTTTACCATAGACGGCCGCTTTAGTTTGGTATCTTTGTTATTTTTATTGATACTTAATAGTAGAATTGATTAATTTAGGAGAAGTATAATGGCGACATTACAATCAAAAAAAGACGGCGTAAAGGCAAAGGTTGAAAAACCACAGGACAATTCGGCTGCTGAAATTGCACAGCTTAGAAGTGAAGTGGCAGCCCTAGCAAAGAGATGTGCCAATCTTGAGGCAAAGTTAAATAAGGCACCTGCAGCTGCTCCGACAGCAAGCGGTGATTTTGTTTCTCTTCATAGCTTTAAAAGCTGGCAGAAAAAAGTTGCAAAAAAGCTTGGAATTAGACTTTAATTTTGCTTTTTTTGACTGGCTTAATTTAGGCTCTCCTGTGTGCGTTTTACACGTATATAAGCAGGAGGGCCCTTTTTGCTTTTGGAATCTTTGAAAATTAAAGTAATAGTTAAATTGTGGAGTAAATAATGTCAACGTTCGCAACTACATTTCGACCGACACCATTTGGTTTTTTCGACCAGGATCTAACATTCCAGTCGGATGCAGACAAAATTATTCCTTTTGTAAAGAGAAAGTTAGGTGATGATATTTTAAGCGTTGAGCTGACAAAAAAACAAATATGGGCATGTTTTGAAGAATCTGTGCTTGAATACGGTTCGCTTGTCAACGAATACCAAACGAAATCGCAACTTTCAAATTTGATGGGGATCTCTACAGGTTCTAATGTTGAAGGGAAATATGCACATGAAACGCTAGATTTTGTTTTGCGTTTAGCAGAACCTTATGCTCAAGAAGCCGGAATTGGTGGATCATATAATACAATGTCTGGTTCTATTGCTCTCACTGCCGGGAGACAAGATTATGATATTTACAGTGATCTAAAAGATGGAGATGGAAACCTGCTGTTTTCATCAAGTCTTAATAACCCTCCGACTAGAATGAAAATCATGGAGGTATTTCACTTTTCTCCACAGGCAGCATATAGATTTTTTGATACAACATCTGCAATTAATTACTTAAATAATGAATTTGCATTTGAGTCATTTACACCTGAAACGGTTTTTTATGTTTTGCCTGTATTTGAAGATGTCCTGCGTGGCGGAATGATGGACTTGTCCAACAGGGTTAGGAGATCTAATTACTCCTATACAACTCAAGGTACAAAGATAAGGATATACCCAACCCCATCGAAGAATGACACTTCGTCAAGTCCCAAAAAATTATGGATTAGGGTCGGATTTTCAGCGGACCCATTTAATCCATCATATGAGGATGCTACAGTTTCCGGTGTGAGTTCATTTGCCAATATACCTTATGGATTTTTAAAGTATGACACATTCAATAGCATGGGTCGAACATGGGTTTATCAGTATACTTTGGGACTTGCAAAGGAGTTGCTTGGGTTGGTCAGATCAAAGTTTAGTCAAGTTCCAATCCCTGGAAATTCACTGCAATTAAACGGGAGTGATCTGGTATCCCAAGGCAGAGATGATCAGGCAAAAATGAAAGAAGAGATGACTGCTCTCCTTGAGTCACTGACATATGAAAAAATGGTTGAAGGTGATGCAAATAAGGCTGAAAATTTACAAAGAATCTTAAAGACAGTGCCCATTCCAATGGGCAAAAGCATAATAATAGGTTAACATGGCTCGTTTATTTATTACACCAAGAGAAATTGATTTGATTTCTGACATCACGAAGGAAGTGATGAAAGATGTCATAGGTCAAAAGATCTATTATTATAGAGTGAGAGAAGAGTTTTCCAATGTCCATGATGTATATGAAGAAGCAGCTGAGAAAATTTTTGATCCACCCATTGAAATCGACGCATTGATTGAGTGGGACAGTTCAAAAGTGTCAACAAATAATTTTGGAACTGAAAAATATCAAAAAATTACCGTGTATATCCAGGCCCGCGACATGATTGATAAGCAAATTGATATAAGGGAAGGCGATTATTTGAGTTATAGCACGAATTTTTTTGAAATTGCAACCGTAGAATACGATCAGGTTATTTTCGGTCAAATTGAATATTCAACCGGCTGGAGATTAGCTTGTACCCAAGCAAGAATTGGTCAAATTGACAAGGTTCCCCACGGCCCACTTAGCGAAGAATATTCTGGTGCAGATGCAGTTCAGGAAACATTTGTTCAACAGAGAGGCTTAAAGAAGAATAGGCTTGGTCCCACATATGACACAAGGGCACTTATTGAACAAGGCAAGCTTGACCCACCAGATGTTCCTGGTGAAGTTTCAAAAAGAGGTACACCAAAACCTTTAGAATCAACATTTTATGATGAGTCATAGTAAATGAGCACATTTCAACAAACACATGCAAGCAATAAGCAGTTGGGGATTTCAAATGATCCTGACTTTACCATTCCATCATGTACTGTTGAGGATGTAGATCGGGCAATTTTTAGCTTGTTTGATAAAGATTTAGATTTGTTTTACAAACATGAAGGTTCCATTGTGAGGGTCCCTATTGTTTTTGCAACTGGTGAAAGATTTGCAATACTTTCTAGAAATAAACCTCTGAGGGATGCGAATGACACTTTAATTTTACCTTTGATATCAATAGCCCGTGGCGCCGTGTCAAAAGAAATGGCAAAAGGGACAAGCACAAACCAAACTGCGCCTGTTGTTATTAAGAGAAGAATTAGCAAAGAAGACCCGATATATCAAAGGATCATAAATAAGGAAGATCTACAGAACCAAGATGATAGGGCTCATTCATCACATCAAATCGGCAACCGTGGTATGGGAACTGAACCGGGAATGCTCTCCTCACGCAGGGGCGCGGTCCGGGAAAATTCAGCATATCGTACTGGAAGATTGCTCGAAAAATCTGGGAATAATAATATATACGAAATTTTTGAGTTACCATGTGTGAAATATTACACTGCAACATATGACATTACTATATGGGCACAATATACACAACAAATGAATGATCTTTTAATGTCAATCATTAATTCATCACATACAAATTCAAAAATTACATTTAGAATTGAATCCGACAAAGGCTATTATTTTGTTGCTTATTTAGACGGTGATTTCAGTGCGGATAATAATTTCACAGACTTTACTGACTCCGAAAGAATTGTCAAATATAGTTTTTCAATGTCGGTTCCGGCATATATTTTGAACCCTGATTATGAAGGGTCTAGAAATGAAATTAGAAGATTTATTTCTGCACCACAGATCTCTTTTGATATGACAGCAGTTTATGCACCATTAACTGAAAAGCAAATTGTTCCTGTTGCGAGCGGCAAGACAAAGGATTATATACTTGATGATTTAAATTCAGAAGCCACTCCATTACCGGGTCAGGCAATCGGAACCAATGCAGCAACAAGCCAGGGCGACTATTATGATTCGGCAACTGTGGGTCAAACACGCTCTGGCAGAACCCGGGTAGAGGTGGTGAGAGAATACAAGGATCCAATTACTGGAGAGCCTCAAAGCGAGGTGTTACCATTCAAACAAAGAAACGAACGCAAAGGTGAAACTGTTTACCAAGCGCAACTAACTGACGATTTAGGCACTATAACTGTGGTGCCGGAGTAGAATCTTGACTTTTAGAAAGATAATTACCATTGAAGATACAAAAGGAGCTCTATAATGGCTGAACAAACTTTTCGCTCCCCGGGGTTTTTTGAAAGAGAAATAGACCTCTCGGGACAGAGCGTACAACCAACTGGCACACCTGCGGGTGTTATAGGAACATCAGAAAAAGGGCCGGCATTTATCCCAGTAACTGTTGGCTCCGAAGAAGATTTCATCGCGAGATTTGGAGAGCTGGATCCAAAACGCGCTGGACCATATGCTGTTCATGAATATTTGACACACAAAGATGCCGTTACATACCTTAGGGTCTTGGGTGCAGGTTCTAATGATACTGAAGCAGAGATGTCATCAACAAAAACTTATGGAATTGTTTCGAAGGCTGGCTTCAAGGTAAATGGTACGGTAGAAACACTTGATATTTCAAACCCAGTTATCTATAATTTGGGTGCGCCACAATTTTTAAGTGCCATGCATTATGTGTCAACGTCTGTTGAGTCAATGGCAATGCCTGAATTTACTGATAACAATTCATTTCCTGACATTGCAGCAGGTAACGGAACAGTGCGGGTATTAAGGGCTGTAATTTTTCCAACTACTGGTTCTAGAATTTGTATAACTGGTGCATCGGGCTCTGTTGGTGCATCGTCTCTTGGCGGACCTGGTGGTCAACAGACTGAACTTGTGATTAATGATGATCTTGCCGGTTTTGGAAAATTTAGGATAATTGTTTCATCATCTGCAGGAACTGGTTTTTCTAATGATGATAGTATTGCGGGCGCAAGAATTTATACTGCATCGTTAAATCCTACGAGTGATGATTACATTGCGAGGGTTTTAAACACAGATCCATCAGAATTCCAATCAAAACAACATTTGTTGTACTTAGATTTTGCTGTTGAAGATGAAATTGCTCCTGTCGACGACCGTGTAGGAGAAACAAATACAATTCTTATATCATCAGGGTCTGGTACAACCAATACCTTGGGGGGACAAAGTGATGTATATGGTAATTCATTCGGAAGGTTTGATACAAGGTACACAACACCTACCACGCCACTTGTTATATCACAACCTTATGGTACCACTGAATATAATCTCTTTAAGTTTGAAACAATTTCAGATGGTGCTTATGCAAACAATAGAGTGAAGGTAAGTATTACAGGCCTTCGAGCTTCTACTGATAAAAATAATCCTTGGTCCACATTTGAAGTCCAGGTGAGAAGATTTGGTGACACCGATGAGGCAAAAGAGATTATTGAGACATTTCCGAATGTTAACTTAAATCCCAATGATGAGCGCTTCCTTGCACGTGTTGTTGGTGACTACAAACCTCGCTTTAATTTCGATTCAATAGACTTGGACGAACAGAGAATTGTTGTTACTGGAAAATATCCAAATATGAGTAGGCATGTTAGGGTTGTGATGCAACAGGCTGTGTATGATGGAAAGGTTCCAAGGGACGTTATGCCATTCGGCTTTAGAGGAATTCCAGTTCTTAAAACAGCAGATACTCTCACAGATGACCCAACGGAAGCCTTGACGGATAGAAATGGTGATAATATCGGGTCGGCTTTGAAAACTCCAGGAGATGGCTTTGGTGTTAGGGTGAAATCTCTTGTCGGCAATACTTTGACAGGATCAATCCTTCCTCCTCTCCCACTGAGATTTAAGGTTACCAAGGGCAATGTACCAGAAGCCGCCGGTCCTTATGTCGGTTATCCATCTTCTGTTGAGCGCGCTGATTCTCGTTTATATTGGGGTGTTAAGTTTGAACGATGTCCTGATATTAATAATGTCGCAAATGCAGGATTGAATCCAAATGCTGGTTCTCTTCCAAATGCAACAGTTGCTGCATACACAAAATTTCAAGGTATTGCTGGCCTTGATAACTTGGTGACAGGCTCAGGAGCTGATTTATTTAATGACAATAAATTTACACTTTCAAGAGTTGCATTGTCTACAACATCAATGGCAATGTTAACCGGTTCTGCTGCCGAGCACATGCTTGAAGCTGCATACATTCGGAACAAATATCCTGATGCCAAGACATATACAATTAATGATGGTGTATTATCTGGTCGTTTTACCTTGGCAACCCTTGTTGCAAGCTCGTCAGTGAAATTTAATAGATTTACCAATTATTCTAAGTTTACACTTCCATTCTATGGTGGCTTCGATGGTGTTAATATTCTAGATAAAGATATCAGGTATCAAAATGATAGAGCAGCTGCTACTGACACTGGTGGAAAGGCTGCAGATTCAATCACTGGCGGTTTGGGATTAAAAGGCACCGATGATGGTTCAATGATGGGTAAGGGTCCACAAAATAATTCTGTGTTTAGCTACAACAAGGCTCTTAGAATTATGACCGATCCTTTGACTGTACGCCATAATTTGCTCGCAGTCCCAGGTATTAGAGATCCTTATATTACAAATACTGCAATGAATGATGTGAAGGCATATTCAATGGCCATGTATGTAATGGATATTCAACACTACGATGAAGATTCCAACAGACTATTTGTTGATGACGCAGCCAGACCTGATGTTAGAGAAACAGCAGAACAGTTTGAAGGCAGGAGAGTTGATAATAATTACGTCGCGACATATTTCCCTGACGTGTTTGTTGAAGACGCAACAAATAACAAGCCAGTATTTGTACCTGCATCAGTAGCTGCATATGGTGCGCTATCATACAGTGATAGTGTTTCATTCCCATGGTTTGCCCCTGCAGGTTTTAACCGAGGAGCGCTTGGATTTGTTAAGAATACTGAAGTGAGATTAACGTCTGCAGACCGTGATGAGTTGTATGATGCAAGAATTAATCCAATAGCTAATTTTCCAAACGGAGGTTATGTTATATTCGGGCAGAAAACGTTACAGATTACAAAGAGCGCCTTGGATCGTGTAAACGTCCGTAGAATGTTGCTCGAAGTAAAACGACGCGTTGTCGGAGTGGCAGAGACATTACTTTTCGAGCCAAACAATGCAAATACAAGAGCAAAATTCATAGGTCAGGTTACACCGATCTTGGCATTAATTCAATCACAATCTGGTATTGAAAAATTCTCTGTTGTGATGGATAACACAAATAATACAGCAGAAGACGTTGAACAGAATAAGCTGAATGGTAGAATTGTTGTTGTTCCAACAAGGGCAATTGAGTATATTGCCATTGACTTCATTGTTACGAATGCTGGGGTTGAGTTTGCATAATGTCCGGTCCGGGTGTTTCTACATTTCATGGTTCTTCTTTAACTGACAGTGGAATCACCGTTGGCGGCCCTGGGGCAGGTGTAATTGGCACCGCCCCAAGAGGTCGAGCCTTTGTTCCTATTTCAGTTGCTGATCTCCAAAGCTTTATTACTTCATTTGGTCCGATATTGGGAAAAAGTTTCGGACAGGTTGCTGCATCGATGTGGCTTCAGCATTCGGAAGGTTGTACATATACCCGTCTTCTCGGAATCGGTGACGGCAAGAAGCGCATAATCTCGGATACTACAAAGGCTGATGGTGAGAACCTTCCTGCCGGTGCAGTGAAAAATGCTGGTTTTGTTGTTGGTTCTCGAATGACAGGTTCTGTGAACGGTTTCCTGGGGAATAATCCATATGCGACGGAAGGCTCAATACTTGGTCGAACATATTTGCTTGGTGCATTCATGTCCGAGTCAAATGGTTCAAGGGTTTTCACAGATGCTGGAATTCAATCATCTGTAGCCTTTGCTAAAGCTACATGGACTCCTGTAGATACAGACCCAGCAAGTTATATTAGTGGGTTATTGACAATTACAGACTATCGGAACACTGAGAAAACATATTTTTTCTGTAGTGGTGACAATGGAGGTACACTGACTGGTTCTCCAGCAACTGGCGACGATGCCGGCGACTTCGGTGGGGCTGCTGGAAGAATATGTGTCCAGCTTGGTTCACTAACAAAACCAGTTCATAATTATGTTAACTATTTACATCAAGCCATAGATTCTACCTTAGGGCATAATGCTGGTACTGACAACAAAAGCATCACCCTCACTGACAACGTCTCTCATTTGACTCTGGAGCAAAATGGGACAGGACCTGCCCATAATCGCAGTCTTTCAAGGGATATAGTAACAAGTGACAGTGTTTATACTATGTCTGGTTTTTCTGGTGGTGTTCCGATTTACGCAACTGGCAGGTGGACTCCTGTAGACACTAATCCAGCAAGTTATAGAGCAGGTAATCTTACAATTCAAGACTACCGCGGTGTTAATAAAACATATTTTTTCTGTGATGGCGACAATGGTGGCACGCTGACTGGTTCTCCAACAACTGGCGATAATGCTGGAGATTATGGCGGTGCTGCGGGTTTGGTATGTGTCCAGCTGGGGACACTGACAAAGCCAGTTTATAATTATGTTGACTATTTACAGCTGGCAATAGATTCTGCACTGGGGCACAACGCTGGTGTAGCAAACCAAAACATTACATTGTTTGATGACATCACCCACCTGACACTAAAGCAAAATGGGTATGGACCAACTGGTAATCGCGGAATTACAAGAAGTGTCATAACAAGTGACAGTGTCTATACAATATCGAGTTTTGACGGTGGCAGAGGTGGTTCAGAACCCATCATTAGAGGTATTTTATTTGCAGCTTCCGGTGTTTTGCCTGCATTGTCAGGGTGTTATACAGGTAATGCATCAACAGCATCAATACAGGCAACTGGGATTTTCCAACCAGGGCAAGATGGAGGATCTTCAGTTGGCTCAATAGATTTATATGCCGGCCTTGAGACCTTTACACTTTTGTTAAATGGTCATAAGTCAACACTTGATTACCCAAGCGAAATAGTTGCATCTTTAAACCCAACATATGCAGTTGATGATCCAGAGACAGGTGAACTAGAAATTGTATCCAATTCTCAATATATTTCTAATGTTTTAAACACCGATCCGAAAAAAATACAGTTAGCCGGCCATTATTTATGTGCACATTATGACATCAACCGTGCTGAGGCATTTGTGACTGGTACTGGCATTGTTACTCCAGCCAGAGAGACAAATTCAGGACTTGCAAGTCCAGCCAGTTTTAAGTATCAAGAATCGATATTTTTGCTTACATCGTCGGTCGGCCGGAATGTTCCAGACTCAGCCGGTTCATTGGCTGTTCCAAATTTTGAAAACTTTAGTGATCGTTATCAGGTCGCGACCTCACCGTGGGTTTTTTCACAGACTGTTGAGAATAGAAAATATAATTTATTTCGATTTCATGCATTGAGCGATGGAGCGGCAGCGAATTATGAAATAAAAATCACAGTCAGTAATCTTGTCCCAGGCGAAACAGTTGACGATTATGGAACATTTACAGTGACGGTCCGGACTTTTGATAATCGCGATGAGGATTTTGGCGCAATTATAGGAACTGAAGAATGGTCTGGCTGTAACCTTGATCCGTCGTCTGACAATTATATTGAAAGATTAATTGGCAACAAGAATTTTTATTATGATTTTGATAGAGAACCATCCAGGCAGAAATTTGTGGACGATGGAAATTACGAAAATAAGTCATATTTCATAAGAATTGAGACTGATGAACAGGTCAAGAATCAAACAATACCTATTAGACTTTTACCAGCTGGTTATAGAGGTCCTCCTCACCTTGTGACATCTGGCTCATCAATAATGTCGATGCCACCTCATCCAGTTATTTACTCTGCAGAGAAAGAAACTGATGTCGGTACTGTTTTACATTCTTCTTCTTCATGGGCCCATAGATTAGTTCAGTTACCAATACCTTATAGATACCAGCTTGGAGATAATCCAGACATAACAGATCCAACAGGGCAATTGTTCACTTCTGAAAATTTTAACTGGGGTCTGAAGACAACTCAGGTTCGTTATTTGAAAAAACCAAATGAGACTTGGGCGATTAATGAAGGCATAAAGTATTACTCAAAATATTTCCCTAATTTTACAACAGCCCGCCAGCCGATGTTGGTCAAAGATAATACCGATGCGCCAGACAGCGGTGGAACAATTTATGATTGCGATAGGTTTAATAATAATATTTTCACTTTGGAAAATATCTTGGTTCATACTGCATCTGACGCCGACATAGTAGATCATAACGAGTGGGCATATGCAAAGTATCGACGAGACAGAAAAAAAATTCCGCTGTTCAAATCTAATTTAACAACTGCTGGGATAAATGGTGTTAGATTTTTTGATTTTGAAAAAGACTTATCAAAAACTATTGACAACATCCATGCATCATTTACTTTCGCATTTCAGGGCGGTTTTGATGGGTCTGAGATTTTTTGGCAAGACGCTGAAATGTTTACGAATTTGGCTGCATACTTTGATGTAAATGATCCATCAAAAGACGGAGACAATTCCTCTGTTATGTCTGCATATATTAAGTGCCTTAAAATTTTAAGCGAGAAATCTGAAGTTGAAATGAAGGTGATGGCACTACCAGGCATGAGGGTTGAAAGGCTGACAACGAAAGCGCTTTCTGTCGCAGAGGAAAGATTTGATGCGTTTTACGTGATGGATCCAGAAATTGTTGACTCGCTAGGTCAAGTTGTGACTGGCTCTGAACAAGAGTCAGATTTAACACAAACAGCAGACAGATTTCGCTCAAGGGCTCTTGGAAGCTCGTTCGGTGCGGCTTATTTTCCTGACGTTATTGCATATGCCCCCGTGAGTTATGCTGGTGATCAGTGGAGCGGTGACATTGTATATACTGTGGATCAATTTGTTTTCCCACCGTCAGCTCATATCTTGGGATTATACAGTTATTTAGACAATGCTGGAAGTTTTTTTGCACCAGCAGGCATGGTCAGAGGTGGGCTGGGGAATATAACTGGAGCTATAAACATTGATTATGCAATCGAACAAACACAACAGTCGTCTTTGGAAAAACTTTTTGAATGCGGTTTAAATCCAATAATTACAACTGATGAGGGTCCAGTTGTCTTTGGTCAAAGAACGTTTTTAACAGAGGCTGAAAGCATGATGCAAAGAGTGTCGGTGCGGAGAATGTTACTGGAGATTAGACGGCTTGTCCGTGAGACAGCAAAACAGTCGATGCTTTTCCAGCCTGCTACTTGGAACAAAAATGATGTTAATAAGACCTTGGCTAGTTTTCAGCTCGAGTGTAAACCAATTTTGCAAATGTATCTTGAAGCTGGAGCGATTAGTAGATATAAAGTACAAGTTGACACAACAACCACTTCCCAGGCCGATATAGAGGCAAATATTGTAAGAGGAAAAATATTCTTACAACCTACAAAATCTGATGAAATCATTGAATTAGATTTTTCAACCTAAGATGAGGACTAAGAGTTTTTATGATGAATACTTACTATTGTGAAAAGGAGCTATAGACATGGCGGAACTTACATTTAAAAGTCCCGGAGTTAGTACAAAAGAAATAGATCTTAGCGGACCAACGTCAGTTGTGCCGACTGGGGTTCCAGCTGGAATTGTTGGAACTGCAAATCAAGGTCCTGCTTTCGTTCCGGTGACAATTGCAACATATGCAGATTTTGTTACGATTTTTGGTAGCACAGACGGCGAGAAGTTTGGTCCTCTCGCTATGTATGAATGGATGAAAAACGCCAATTCTGGTACTTACTTAAGGGTGCTTGGGATTGGTGACGGGAAAAAACGACTGAGTGCAGTTGGCGAAACAGCAAATGGTTCTAACGTCCCGGCCGGTGGTGTGAAAAACGCCGGCTTCATCGCGGGTGATGAACAGGTTAAGGCCAACGGTCTTCTTGGTGCAAACATATATGCAACACCTGTCACTGGTTACGGAACTGGAGCGACTCTCGGTAGAACATATATTCTCGGAGCATTTATGTCGGATTCTGCCGGCAGTACATATCTTTCAGATGCTGGCCTTCAAGCGTCAGCCTCCGCTGCAGCCACCGGAGAAGCTCGAGGTTCCTATGCTGCTCACCCGGTTATCCGCGGTATCTTACTCGCGGCTTCTGGTGTTCTTCCTGCATTATCTGGAAACTACACTGGCAACGCAAGCACGGCTTCAGCCGGACCGACTGTTGGTAGCTTTGTTGACGGCCAGGACGGTGGCGCCCAGATAGGTTCAATTTTTGCTGGTGGACAAAGCGACGACGCATCATCATGGAACTTTACGATGTTGTTAAATGGCCATAAAAACACAGAACAATATCCGAATACTATCACTGCATCTCTAAATCCTGAAAAATCAAATTATATTAGAAACGTTTTTAACACAGATCCAGCTAAAATGCAGCAAGCTGGTTATGTTCTTTACAATACATACGATGTATTCAAAGCTCAGGCCCAGATTACCGGATCAGGAATCTTTAGTTGTACAACGGATTCATCAGGCAGTAAAAACAACCGTGAGGACGCATGTTTCTTGGTATCCTCTTCGCTTGGTAGAAATAAGAACGACACCGGAACAACTGCTATTCCAAACTTTGAAAACTTTAGTGATCGATTCCGATATGCGTTTTCCCCAGCAGTTATTTCACAGAAAATTGGTGGAAAAAACAAGGATTTGTTTACTGTACATGCACTTGATGGTGGAGATTATACAAATACTAATATTAAGGTATCAATTGAAAATATTCGAAAGTCAAATCAATCTGATGACTATGGGCAGTTTGACCTGATTGTAAGGGCATTTAGTGATGAAGATGAAGCTGTGTCTGTTATTGAGGTCGGTGAAACGTTCCGTGGATTAACACTAGATCCGACATCTAATGATTACATTGGAAGAAGAATCGGGACAGTTAATAAGTTTTTTGACTTCGACAAACTTCCTGCTTCACAGAAGATTGTTGTTGCTGGTGTTCATCCAAACCTGTCGAGATATATTCGGGTTAGCATAGCGTCTGAAGTTGATGCTGGTGAGATTACAAAAACAGCACTTCCTGTGGGTTATCGTGGTCCATACCACTTGGTCACTTCGGGATCAGATATTATTAGAAATGTGAATCACCCAATTGTAAAAATTGGTGAAGGTTATTCCACCACTGAACCCGGCGCTCTTATAAGTGCTGCCGCAGGTCACAATCTGATGCAGAAGACTGTTGAGCCTCCAATTGTGTATCGAGAGTCAATCTCAGACGGAACGGGTGGAAAGAAAAAGGTGAATACATCTTATTATTGGGGCTGGCAAAATACTCGTGTTGAAAATGCCAGTACACCAAATGCCAGTAGAATTTTAAATGAAGGAATGGCAGCATTTTCGGCATACTACCCTTCATGGTCGACCGCTCGACAGGCTTGGTGGGTTGGAAACAATCCAGAAGCGTTAGATTCATCAGGTACAATTTATGACTGTGATAGATTTAACAATAACAAGTTTTCCCTTGAGAAGATTCAAATTCATACAGCATCGTCAGGTGACATTGTTGACCACACACAGTGGGCATTTGCAGCATATAGACGAACCGCTGAACTTTCCGGCTCATTGCAGAAGAAAGATGGTTCGTGGTCTTCAACCACATATACTAGATTCTTGAACGTCGCGAAAGATTTTGGGAATATTGCATCGTTTAAATTCTTTAAGTTTACAATGCCAGTTCAGGGCGGATTTAATGGGCTGAATATTTTTGATGAAGATAAATCAAAGCTTACTGATAATGCATGTAAAAGAGAAATGAGTGATGCAAACCAAGGTGGTGCTGAAGGCCAAGGAACCCAGGCTTATTTAAAGGCTTTACATGTAATGTCTGAGAAAAGTGATGTTGATATTCAGTTGCTTGCAGTTCCCGGGATTAGGGAAACAAAGGTCACAGACGAAGCAATCGCTAAAGTAGAAGAGCGCTTTGATGCACTTTATATTATGGATATTGAAGAGAGAGATGTTGATAACGTTGTCGTGACGTCATCGATCCAACAGATCAGTGTCGGAAATACAATTGAGGATCTCAAAAGCCGCGCTCTTGATTCTTCTTTTGCTGCGACATATTTTCCAGATACTGTGATTCCAGATCCTACAACGGCAACAAACGTAAGAGTTCCACCATCAGTTAGTGTCCTTGGCGCACTCTCATACAACGATGCAGTTGCTTATCCTTGGTTTGCTCCAGCTGGTTTTACCCGCGGCACAATGAAAAACGTATTCAATACAACAGTGAATTTTAATAGGGCTAATTTAGACGCACTTTACGAGACTGACATTAATCCTATTACAAAGTTTCCAGCTCAGCCAGACTGGGTTATCTTTGGTCAGAAAACACTACAGGCTACGGCATCGGCTCTTGACAGGGTGAATGTTAGAAGGCTGCTTATCGACATCCGTAGAAAGGTTCGTCGTATTGCAGATACATTTATCTTCGAACCAAACCGTGCGTCAACCCTCGCAAGATTTTCTGCTGCAGTCAATCCAATCTTGTCAGAAGTTCAAGCCCAGCAAGGTGTTGAACGCTTTAAAGTCATAATTGACACAACAACAACAACTCAAGCTGACGTTGAAAACAACACGGTACGTGGCAAGATATTCTTACAACCGACTCGAACGGTTGAATTTATTGCTCTGGACTTCGTTGTTACAAATAACGGAACAGAGATTTAGTCGAAGACTCGTAAAACATATAATTAATAACGATTAAGGAGAAAATAATGGCCACAACATTGCCAGTCGCAGACATGCTGCCAAATAAATTTGAACCGAAAAGAAAATTTCGGTGGGTTTTTGCAATTGAAGGAATAGACGCGTTTTTGATGAAATCAGCTGCACGTCCTAATGTTACAATTGGTGAAACCACTCTTGAATATATGAATTCAAAAAGATACCTTGCCGGAAAAATGGCATATGATGCAATTAGTGTAACACTTTATGATCCCATCGCTCCGTCTGGTGCGCAACAGGTTATGGAATGGGTTCGTACACACACTGAAACAGTTTCTGGCCGCGCTGGTTATGCTGATTTTTATAAGAGAGATTGCCAGCTTAAGATGCTTGATCCTGTGGGAACAGTTGTTGAGCTTTGGGACTTAAAAGGTTGTTTCTTGACATCTGCTGGATTTGGTGATCTAGATTATGGTACCGAAGATGCAACAGAAATTGCTTTGACAATTAGATTTGATAATTGTGTGTTACAATACTGATATTATTTTGTTAATGTATCATACAAGTTTTTTATATTTCAACCTAGAATAAAAAAACCAACAGCACCTTTACGGTGCTGTTTTTTTATTTACATTTAATTTTGAGTTGCTAGTTTTATAGCAGGTTTAAGGAGAATACAAGTGTCAAGAAAAGGTAATAAAGTTTTTGAAGGTCAGTCGGCCGCCGGAGCACATGTAAAGAGAGACGTCTTAAAGGATGATTTTGGATTTGAGATACCAGTTCAGTGTGTTCCGCTTCCATCAGGTGGAGCAATTTATCCTGTTGAGTCTATTATGCATGGAAAAGAAGAAGTAACAATCAAGGCAATGACCGCACGTGAGGAAGATATTTTAACATCACGTGCTTTAATTAAAAAAGGAACTGTTATTACTGAACTCTTAAAGTCATGTATTACAGAACCAGGCTGGGAGCCCGACACGATGCTCTCCGGTGATAGAAATGCTTTGATGATAACATTACGTGCGACTGGTTACGGAACAGATTATACTGTTGAAGTTGATTGTCCATCTTGTGGAACACGTTCCAAGCAAGATTTCAATTTGGCAGAATTGCCAATTAAGAATCTTGAGATTGAGCCCGTCGCGACTGGCGCAAACTTGTTCGAAACAGTTCTACCTATGTCGAAAAAGAAAGTTCGCTTTAAGTTTTTGACAGGAAAAGACGAACAAGAACTTGCTGTTATGCAAGACAGAAAGAAAAAGCAGGGTGTTACAGTTGACAATATTATAACAACGAGATTACAATTTCAAGTTGTACAGATTGATGATATTACAGACAAAAATAAAATTTCCTTTTTCATTCGGGCAATGCCCGCTAGGGATTCACTCCACCTTAGAAAATATATTGATAAACATGAACCTGGAATCGACATGAAAGCCTGGATGGATTGTGCGTCATGCTTCGAATCTTCGGAGGTGCGCCTTCCCTTGGGCGCAAGCTTTTTTTGGCCTGAAACCTGAAAATAAAGAGATTTATTTAGAGCATATATTTTTGCTCATGTATTATTCAGGTTTTACATACAGTGAAGCTTATCTTTTGCCGGTTTGGCAAAGAGTCTGGTTTATCGAGCGTATAAACGAAGAGATTCAAAAGTCCCAAGGATCCAATCGGGGATATGAATCACCTGACGAGAGACAGCTCCAACAGAAATATCGCTCAAATGTGCCTTCTAAATTACGCAGATTTACTTGAAAGTAATAATTATCGTATGGGAGGAGGCAAACAAATGAAGCTTGATAAAAAAACAATGTCCTCAGCGGCCGCATATATCCTTGGAATGTCGCCAATGACCAAGATTAAAGGTTCAACCTTGGAAATTAAGGTTTTTTCTGAGGTGCTTGAGTCATCTCGTGTTGCCTATTCTATTTTATGTGAAGATACTACCATTGGTAAAGTATCAAAGGCCCTGGCTGATAAGTCTGTGAAGGCAAGGGCATTTAAGAAAACATTCCGCGCCGCCTGGCCTTTTTAATTTTGCGCTTAAGTGAGTAACAGATGGCTGATTCGTCACAACTAGATATAGAAACGCAAATAAATGCCGCGTTACGGCAGCGCCAGGCATTGATGGATCAGAATAAGAGCTCGCTAGTTGATCAGGTTGCTATTGCACAGGAGCTGTGCCGCGCACTTGACTGTGATGAATTGGACGGGTTCAATGAAAGAATACAACAGACCCGTCAAGGCCTGCTCGATGCCGCGGATGCCGGCAAAAAGACAACGAAAACAACACAAAACCTGAGCGCTGCCGCAAAAAAATCATCTAAATCATTTTTTAGCTTCAAAGGTGCAGCACTGGGAGCTGCTGTTGCTATGAAAAATGCCTTCGGAGCCGTTGGTGGTGTCTTAAAGTCTCTCGGCACCCTTGCGCTGAGTCTAGTTAAAGGTGCATTTAGCTTGGTTCGAGGTGCTTTTCAAGCATGGAACAGCATGCTTGCAGGGATGGCACAAAAAGCACAGGAAGGCGCAAATGCCTCGCTTGGATACCTCAACGCAATTGAAGGGCTGAAAGAAACGTTAGGTGATTTGTCCACTGGGGCCGGAAAAGCCGCTATGGATTCATTTAAGAAGCTAAAAGCCGGCGGAAAGTCTCTTGCGGGTACTGGAATTTCACTTTCGAAGGTTTTTGGCCGTGGCCCTGATGGTTATGCTGCCGCACTGGAGTATGTTGGCGAAAATATGGCCGGTTTGGGGCCTCAAATGGACAGATTTGCCAGTCAGATGGCAGATGCTGCTGACGAAGTTATTTTGCTTGGTAAAGGCCTTGGTTTTGCAGGCGAAGATTTTGGAAGAATGGCAACAATGGCTGGATATGCCGGAGAAACGCTAAAAGAGACAATGCAAAGGATTGCAAAGGAGATAACTACTGTTTCAAAGAAGTTTAAGGTAAATTCTAGGGTTATGGCTGCAAACTTTAAGGTTATGTTCAAAATGCCGGCGGTTTTTGGCTCAAATACAAAGGAAATGCTAAAAACGTCCGTTGCAGCCCAGAAGCTTGGAATGTCAATTGAGGAATTGACTGCCGCAACGGCCGTTTTCGATGACTTTGAGTCCGGTGCAAAGGCAGCTGCCGACCTTGCGGCCGAATTTAGTGTTGTTGTTAGTTCAATGGACATGATGACTGCAACACCAGCCGAACAGATGATGTTGCTTAAGGAGGCGGTTGAAGCATCAGGGCAGTCATTTGAAGATATGTCACGCCAAGAGCGGATGCGGATGGCTGAGTTGATGGGAATGGACGCAACTGGCCTGCAAAAAATGATGGATCCTTCACAGGCATTTGACAAGAAAGAAATGGACAAGGTTGATAAAGGTATAGAAAATGCAACCAAGGCCACATTAAAAATGACTGAAGCCGTGAAGGAACTGGCAAAGAGTTTTAAGCAAGTTCATGAGGCCGGAGAATCAATGAATGTCAAAGGAGGATTTTTGACGACATTCCTTGATGGTATGGCAAGAGGTTTCATGAGATCAAAGGAAATGAAGAGCGTCTTAAAAAATGTCTACTCAGCCTTCCGAAAAGTTTTTAATGCTGGAAAGCGTGTTGGTGATAAGTTGGGTGAACTAATAGGCAAAGACGGACCATTCTATTTCTTCGCAAAATATTTTGAAGATCTTAACACCTCGATCGACACGATACTGCCTAAAGTAGAAGGAGCGTTCGACAAGTTTGTTGATGCACTCAAAGGCGATACCGAAGAGGCTACTCATGCGCTTTCGAATCTTATAACAGATTTAAAAGAGGCATTATTTCCCGGGGATGGAGGTGGCATCACTGGAGCATTGTTTGAGGGAATGGCGGGTGCCATCGACTTAATAGCAGCGAATCTCATTAACCTGGCACCAACGATTGCCTGTGGACTCCTAAAGATGTTCCAGGGTGCGATTGCACTCATGTCAGGTGATTATTCTATGTTTTCAACTGAGATGGGTGAAAAGTTCGCAATGCCTTTGTCAATGGGTGCAATTGACAGTATTAAGAACGATGAGGTTTTCACAAAGCTTGGTGATACCTTCATGGAAATGATGCAGTTATTCTGGGACAAGTATGGTGAAAAAATCAAGGATTTCCTCGGAATGGTTATATCTGCTGTCTTTGTTGCTGCATTGATCAAAGCTACACCAATGATTCTCGCGGCTGGTGCCCTTAAGGGCCTCGCGATGGGGATCTTCCAAAAGTTCGGTAGTCAAATGGGTGACACACCTGCGGGTGGTGGTGCCGGGGCTCCCCCTGAGCCCGATATGGCCACAAAGATAGATGATTTCTTTCTCGGAATTGAGTCTGCTGTCAACACCCTTGCCAGTATTTGGGACTCAGGAAACCTAATGAAGGCCGTAGGGACAATTGTTGTTATTGCAGGGACATTTGGTTTGGCATTACTTGGTCTTATAATGCTCGGTAAGAAAATGGAAGATGAGGGAGTGTCAGCGGTTACAATGGCTGTACTCGCTGCGTCTGTTTATGGTATTGCAAAGGCAGGCGAGGCTGTTGGGAACCTGATAAAGGTGTTGGAAAAGGTGAAGGTTACCAAGGGGGTTGCTGGGAAAGCTGCGGCCGCGCTTGCAGCTGTTATGATTGTTTACGCCGCAGTTGCCACGATCTCATACTTTTTGATTAAATCGATGTCGAAACTCAAAACCAAGCCTGGGTTGAGCAAAACAGTTGAAGCTGCTGGTTCATTGACTATGTCTGTTGCAAAAGCCACTGCATTACTACTTGGTATGGCGGCGGTAATTACTGTTATTTCCGTTATTTCAAAAAATCCCATCATAGCCACTCTCCTGGCAATCGCGATTGGTGGTGCTATCATAATCTTCATGGCTGTTGCAGCTCTCGTAAAGAGTATGGTCAACGACTTCTCAGCATTCTCGGAAGAGAAAGGGAGAAGGGCAGCTCAAGCCGCCTGCGCTGCAGGAAAGATCACAGACGTTGTTGTTCGCATGCTTGATGAACTGCAGAAACTCGTCATGGGCACAGCACTTCGTCCTGTTTTGTTCTACAAAGCATTGGAGCAAATGAAATGCTTAGTAGGCACAATTGCTGACACCTTGCTTCCCACAGTGATGGAAGTTGCAAGAGGAATGACAATAGATCCTTCGGAAGTCAAGGAAAAGATGGATGTTTTAGTAACTACAATGCAAGGTTTTGCACCCATTGCTGAAATGATGGCAGCTGCTTTAATGATTAAGGATATGGATCCGGACAAGGTTGGTGATACAATTCGACTTGTCACGGGTGGTATTTCCAAGATTTTCACGAACATGGGCGGGCTTGTAAGGAATGTGATGTTGTTAGCAACTGGTATAACTGATAAGAGACAGATAGAAGCAATGAAAGCTATCGGTCCGATGATGTCAGGTGTGGCATCGGTGATGTCGGCTATAAAAGCACCATCAGAAATGTTGGTGGAGTCAATGAGGGATGTTTATGACACGACCGCCGCTTACGAGCAGTCCGGCCCGCTCGACAACGCGCTGCCTTTCACTGGTGAACGGGTGGAAAAAGTTTATGTTGGCCAGAAGACAGACATCGTCGGAAAGGAAGGAGCGGGGGATGCCCTGATTAAACAGCAGGCATATATAAGCCATTTCGCTGACGTTTTAGATGGAGTCTCTGGACCTTTAACACGATTAATTGGAAAAATATCACGAATTAAAATCAAAGGGAGCCCCAGCACGGTCGGGAGGAACATGAAAATGATCGGCGATGTGATGGGTGCCCTTGGTGGTACCATGGATGTTGTTGAGAAAATTAAGAAAGTTTCGAAAGATGAGCACATTGGTATACCGGAAATGTTCACAATCAGACAATCGCTTGGGGCTATAGCCCTGCTCTTCGTCAAAGGCAATCTCCCCGGAACGGGGGACTCAGTACCACTACAAGACAGTGTTGCTGACGTTACCGAAGGAATTTATGAATTTGTGAAAAGGGTTGGAAAAAAGAAAGTCGACGGTGTTGCTACATTTGCACACACACTATTGACAATTTCCGGCATGTTTTCAACATTAGGAAAATTATCCGAAACTGATGCTGCAGCATTTGGCCCACGCATGGCAGCAATAGTAGATTCTTTCGGTGGCCTTAAGGGCAAATTCACGAAATCGGCAATGGAGCCGCTTACTGAAATGATTCTTGCGTTCAATGAATTGGGTATACAACTTGAAAGTAAAGACAACTGGATAAATATTGATACACTGCTTCAGAACGTCACCGACGCGCTGGAAGTGTCTGATACTGAGCACACTGTAAGGAGAGGAAGCGTAAATGTCACAGTGAACCTCACAGTTAGGTTGACAGCTGCAAATGTTGGTGAGGTTCTAGTTAAAGGTGCATATGTTGCACCTGGTACCAAGTGGGACTCAGATTTACAGATGATGAAAAAGTGACAATAACATAGGATGGTATAAAGTGAAAGAGAAGAAGAAATATATTGAAGACGTTTTGAAAGCTAAGAAAATATTAAACGACCAAAACACAAAGACTTTAGAGGAACAGTTCCAGGAAAAACTTGATTTGTTGCGAAATATAAACCTGGGAGAGGAAGCTTTAAAACAGGATCATGTTGATGGCATGACTGAAAAGCTGGATGAAGATGAGAAGAAAGAGCTTGACTATGAGCTTAAAAAGGTTTCAAATTCATATTCAACAATGTTAAACAAAATCGCAGATGCTCTCGAAGATCCGACAACAAGGGCGAAAATTTTAGAAGAGTTAAAAACGCGGGTAGGATAATTAGGTTAAAGGAGGTTAATGGTGTCTGGAGATAATCCGTTTGAAAATCCAGGTGGCAGACCAGCTGCTGCAACAGAACTACTTTACCCTGATGGAAACCCTGGTGATGTCAAGGCTGGGTTCCCATCGGAACCATCGGCTAGATCTGTTGATGGATCTACAGGAATTCCTGCTCCAAGGTCATCGCCCGACGATGTTTCTTCTTCTGCTCGAAAGACACTTGGCGAATGGTTACACACTAACACCAGCAAGAATATCACTCCGGTCCCTGGCGCTGGTGCTTCGAATGATGCAACACCGACAGTCGCGGTTCTTGACGACGACAAGGCTTTCGACGCAAATATCACTCACCCGTATCTTTACAGCCAGGAGCCAGAAGGCGCAGATCCTGGAAGGCCAACCCTCGGCCCGACCGGTGATGCAAACACTTTGCTTCGTGATGCATATATTGGAACCGTAGAAGGTTCAAACATGGGTCCAAAACAGGACGATAATTTATTGACAGTTACAACTGTCGGTAATCCTTCTGTAATACTGTCTAGGAATCGTTTTCAACCAAACCATTCATATGGTGAACAACGAAAAAATGTCAGGAATAACCCTGACCCAAGTGATGTGGCCTGGTCAGACACTCAAAAATTCTCCGGTCGTGGTGATAGCGCTACTCCAGCCTCAACAATTGGAAAATATTTGAAGGGTATAAAGGGTTTGTCAATGGAGGAACTCCAGCTTGTTGCTGACCAGCTCCTGCTCAATGCTGTTGGTGATAAGAAAACAAGCTTAACCTCACCCACAGCAAAGGGTGATGCAGCAACTGAGTTTGGTGGTGGGGTTGTAGGAGCCCAGCTCGGCCGCGGCCGCGCAAACGATTCAGGTGTGCTCAATGCTGATTTGGATTTTCGTGCTGCAAAGGCTATTGTTTCGGCAACTGGTGGTCCCCGGGGGAGTACTGAAAATCCAAATGGCCAACTTGCAAATTTGCTTGAAGATATGGCTACAGAGGATTTAGCTGCCAATAAAGACTATGTTAGAAAATCATATGGTGTTTTAAACAATCACCTTGAATATTTTGCAAATTCACTTCCAACGTCAATGATTTTGCTTGCACTGATTGCAGCACTTACAATGATAATTGCAGCACTTGTGCTTTCTTTAACATTAGATATTTTAGGGATGGCCATGATGATTGGTGGAGGCGAACCTTCATTTAGACCCACTGCCACATATCAGGATTGGAGAAATCCACAAAAAATGGGGAAGGGAGCTGCATTTGGAAATGACGATTTTGGTAATACTGATTTCTTTTCTGGAATATACAAATGGCTAGAGCTGCCGGCACTTGAGGCAGAATACAACAGCACGTTTTCAAATTTATTTCCCTTTACAACAGCAGCAACTGTTGGATCACTTGAATTCTTCATTGGAAATTCATTTTCAAGAGTTGCCATGCCTCAAATTGGCACTATTTCAGCAGGCTATTATGTCGTCGTTGTTCGAAACGCTCTTCGTGATTTAGATCAAATATCTGATGCAGCTGAAGAAATGGGTGGCGGAGGCTTCATTAATGCAATTGAAGGATTTTTTGGGTTAATTGACGCTTTCACTTCAAGTGCAACGTTCAGATTTTTACGAACTGTGATTCAGTTGGGGGACAGGTTACTCTGTGGTGGCGCATTATGGTTTCACCATTTGGACAACAACGGAAGGCGATTACCTGCTGTCCTCCCAGAACACGAACGTCGGCCGAAATTTGTTAAAGATCTTGGTAGTTCAATTCGAATAAACCCAGGATCAAATAGATTGTCTTATTGTTTTTCTGCATTACCACAGCTTTTTTTAAGGCCAAAACCAGTCGGCTTCACACCCGCCAACGTGGCCGGAGCTGGAAGCGAAATGTATCTAACATTAGCAGGTGTTGGCCGACCAACGGTAGAAACAAGTATCAGTGGTATTTCCGTTGCATCTTTGCAAAATGGAGAGAAGGGCCTCCAAAACCAGAACTGGTCGAACGGTTTGTCATACAGCCAGTCAGGTAGAATTTCAACCACATTTCGAGAGGCGGTTGAGGCAGAGCTTGATGCATATTATGTTCCGTTTTATTTTCATGATATGCGTACAAACGAGATTTTGCCTTTACCATGTTTTGTAAGTAGTTTCAGCGATTCCTTCAGTCCAAAATATCAAAGCCAAGGTGCATTTGGTAGAACTGACGATGTACAAATTTACCAAACAACCCAAAGAAAAATTGGGCTGACTTTTTATATGGTTGCCACAAGTCCGGATGATTTTTCCCAGCTGTATATAGGGATCAACAAGCTTGTTTCTATGGTTTATCCGCAGTGGGGTGGTGGAAGGAGAATTGTCAATGGCCGCGGTGAGTCATTCCAGGCTCCATACAGCTATGTTATGACAGCTTCACCGATGATCAGGATGAGGGTTGGGGATTTGTTTCATAGCAACCGCACCGCTCAGGGAGTCAGGCAGTTGTTTGGGGGGAATCAGGATTTCTTTCGGGTTCCCCAAAACGCAGCGTCGTCCGATGCCGAACAGATGGCTGCAAATGCCGAGGCTTGGGAATTAGTCGCCCAGGTTCAGACCGGCTTCAAAAACGCAGCGGTTGAAGCGACTCGACACCCGGGGATTGATGCGGGAGCATATGATCTTATCATGGCAACAAATATTATGAACCCGAGTGGTGTAATCTCCCCACCTTTTGGGCTCAATCTTGCAGGCGGGAAAATCGTTGCATCCCCGGAGGGTGTCGGAGACAAGCTCACTGGTGGCGTTCAGTCCGGGGGGGTATCTCTTTTAGTGCCGCATGGCACTCATATTTCTGTAAAGCAAGGGAAATATGCCGGTGCATCATGGAACGGTGTTAAGTTCAAGGCCAAACATTACAATTCCCTCACAAACGATAACAACGCAGTTTATGGGGTGGTTGTAAACTATGCAGTCAAGGGTGGCAAAAAATTAGACAAAGATGGTTATCTTAAGAACCAGCTTTACTACGTGGTGGCTCCTCCAACTGTGAAACCTGGTTTTCAAGATAGTGACAGGTTCACCAAAGCGACCCCGCTTAATCTTGATGATCTGCTTGAGGCAGACCAGAATAAAAAACAAAATATTGTCGGAATTTTGGTTCCTATCAATAACGACATGGACATGTTTAATATGTGCCGGCCTCACATCAAGTGGTCTACTACGGTGAATGACGTGACAACCACGTTGCCGATGCTTCGTCCACCGGATGGAATCTGTGGTGCAGCGTATCTGGCTGCACAACCACCGGCTCTTCCGGGCCTGCCGGTGGATGGAACCACGGAATTTAGCCCATTGGATGCCATGACAAATGAACAGAAATTTTTCGAAAACAATCCAGTTATCCAGTCAATGCGTGACAGCGGTGGTAAAGGTTTGGCCGGTTTTATCAATTCACTAGATTTCGATTGGAATGAAGCACCTTGGGAGACAGATCCCACCATAGGTCAGGCACCTCAGTGGTGTAAAGTCTCCATCGGATTCACCCCAATTCATGATGAACCACTTGGACTGAACAATGATGGTTCAATGAGAGCTGCCGCATATCCTGTCGGTGCAGGTGTCAAAGAGATTGTCGGTAGTTATGGTGTAACTGAATTACATCAGTTCGACCTAACCCAGCGCTATGTTTCAATTCAAAACGGCCAAACGGCCCTGGTCCGCGGACTTAACATTCCAGGATCTGGCGAAGAGCCACCAAACCCACAGGCAGAATTAAGTGAGTAGAAACTATGAGTAGATATAGAGGCATCCAGTCGATTAAGAAAGGCAAAAAACGAATCAAGCCTGCGAATCAATCGATTTATGTGATCCGTGATGGAGTTATATCAGGCACCATCGCGGCCACACGCATAACGCTCCGTGAGGGTCAACGCCTGGATATAATTGCAGCAAACGCCTACGGCGACGCAACATTGTGGTGGGTCATTGCAGCAGCATCAGGCATCGGCTGGCAATGTCAGGTTCCCGCTGGAACAGTGATCTCCATTCCGTCACCCGATGTTGTCGGGACATGGTCATAACGTGGATAGGGTGGTAAAAGAAGCGCTGGCGTCGCTGAGTCTAATGTACTCCCGGCCTACCTTGTCCCTGGCAGCTGAGTTCCTGGGCGAAGACACCAGTAGCCCCGCAGGGAGTGTCATTGCAAGGGGCGATGCAGCCCGAATGCTTTCAATGCTGTGTGATCCTACAACTAAGTCTGGAAAAGAGTGGTTGTCGAACAACCAGTCCGTTGTTGAAGAGGCTGCACTGACGGATTTTCAGGAAAGAATCAATTCCCCTACAACTCAAATGTTCAATAAGATTCTGGGGGATATGGGAAGTTGTTATACCGTGTACCAGATGCTTCTATTATATGGTGCAGCCGCTGGTGTGGACTCTGGTGGAGACGGTCGGGTTGAGATGGCAGAGGTTGCAGATTATGTGAATGACTTCCTCGGCCGTGGTGTCGCTGGAGCAGATCCTGCAGTCGTAAAAGCAATACTTGCCCAAATAAAATCTGGCACACTGTTCGGTGGTGACCGTGTAAACGAAGTAAAGTTAATATCACCTTGTGGTGGGTTTACTGTTTGGTCTCATAAAGCTCTTGTCGAGACATTTTATTCTGGGAAGTCGGGTAATGACTTGTTGCCTACCTCTCTAAACAGCGTTCAAATGGAATCTGGTTATGCGTATATGTGTTCTAAAGACGCACCGGTTATGTCAGTGATTCAAGTCTTGGATCCTACAGTGGTATATGGCGCATCACAAATGGAGCTTGCAACGTTAACAAGTCGACATATTCCACCTGTGGAGATGAATAAAGCAATACCATATTTCAACATGCAACTGCGCACACAACCTGAAAAGAGAGCCTGGGGATATGCACCAGGCATCACCGCGGAGAAATTTTTGGTAAGTGGTATGAATATCGGGCTACTTGCCGGCCGCGAAAATCAGATGTGGATGCCTAATCAGACGTCGAATATTAGTAATGGAACAAAGAGATCACCGGCGGGGGACCTGTCTTTCATGACAGGCATGAATGGTGTGCCGCTAACGTCTCAGGTGAAGGCTTTGGATGTGGAACCTGAGCCATCATCTGGAATGGAACTCTTTACAATGCCACAGACCGTGACACCAATGGGTCAGGTTAACGATGCTGCTATTTATCGCTATGGAATCAAGCCTCAATTAGCCGAAGATGCGAGTTATGAAGACGCAGCAATCGCCGCTCACTACACTGGCCAATACTCCGATCCGTTCCATATCAGCATGGCCGCCGGCTCGAACCAACCGTGGTCAGGCGCTTCGATTGATCGAAGCAGGCCATTTATGTCTGTGACGAGCTTCAAGGCCGAGGTCGTTCCAACAAGGGGTACGTTGTCATCGCAGCGTGCAACCCTACAATGCATTTTGCACGATCGAGGGAGGATGCCTGACATCAAGCATCTCATTCAACCTTCTACACTGTCAAAGGTAGAATTTGAGATCGAGTATGGGTGGTCTTGTAACGCGACAAATGTCTATTCCGCACTAGTAAATGGAATGCGTGACAGGGCCATCTATTCCATGTATGGTGTAAATTATGCATTTACGGAAGAGGGACAGGTAAAGATTACTTTTCAGCTGATAACAAAGGGAACAACTCAGGTGAATGTAACTGATGCAGCAATGACCGGCAGAAATCTCCCAGGTTGGAAAGCCGTTGAAGAGGCTATGGAGGCTGTTCAAATTGCTCGCGCGGCAGCATCACCTTTTCTTGCATCAAAGCAAGTCGCAGATATCGGAGGAACATCATACATTAATACACTGTCATTAAATTCAACCGGAAATTTAATATCTGGGAAAGGTGCTGATCAAATTAGGTCTTGGATAAAGACCATGAAGTCAGAAGCATTTTCAGGCGATCCTGGGACGGATAATTTAGTGGATGCAGTTGAAACATTGAGATCCTCCGTGCAGGCAGCTGATAAGACGCTTCAGGAAGATCTTACAAAGAAGATGAATCATCTTGCAGCCAACCCTGCAGGAACAACTGCACCGTTTTGTTCTGCACTTGTAGATCTAGGCGTAGCAAAGGGACTGGCCGACAAGGATGGATTTAAAAGGATAGCCAGACAACCTTGGGAGTCCATTGGTGACAAATCGGAAAAACCAACGTCTTTGGGCGCAATGATACAGCTTTTTGTTGCACAACCACTTGCCGCCTCGGGTTTATATGACGAAGTACAGACAATTTATTACTGTGCAAATCTCTCAGCAGCAGCATCTGCCGGCTGCAATTTAAGTGCACTACCAATAGACCGCAGGAAGATCGGAAGACAGTCGTTTGTCAGCTTGATTCAAAAGGAATATAAAAAATATGGTGGACAGTTTCCAATAACAAGGTTTATCAATTTCATTTCAGATAACTTTATAGAGCCAGATTTTTCAATGTGCTATGGTGTTTCTGGCGAAAGTGGTCATACAGGAAATCCAAATTATACATACAATAAAGAATCCGGTCAGATTACACAGAAAAAAATTACAAATCGAAAAAATTCTGAAGCAAGAACCGAGACGGCACTAAGAAAATTCTATTATAATAGTGAAGCTGCAGGAACCGTAGAGGCCCCAAGGCCCACCCCGTTTAAGCCAGTTAGATTGGCTATTCACTTTCAAGTTTGTTCTGCTGATGGATCTACATTAATGGCTGACATCGATCCGGCAGTCGCAGGGGATCTTCCGGCAAACGTGAAATTGGCTAAACACTCAGTATTAAGAATTCATGTCACTGACATGGCTGCGTTTGGAAATACTAGTCCGCTTGATGTGATGAAAGATGCTAGAACTACCTCAGCCGGAATTTTAATTTGCCCTCCAGATCGCCAAATTGCAGGGATAGGGAAAGAGCTCGGTACTGCACTTTATGGTGAAGGTCAGGCACTTGTTTCATATGCCCCTCTTTTCGAAACTATGACTGGAGATTCCAGTGATGGAACTCCAGAGATCATCCGGGCCATCACGAAAGATATCAAGATAGCAACTGACTCTGATTCCGCTGCAGTCATTGCTCTGATAGAGGAGCGCAATAAAAAGATAAAAGCGATGGAAGCTTTTGCTGTTTCAACAGACATAACCCACAATACCCCTTCCGGCCCCACGATCAACATCCCCCACGAGTCCTACAAAGGTCTCATAGAGGCTTTTCCAAACATAGATTCGAAACATTTCACGGAAAAGAATGTTGGCACCTTCGATGCAGGGACGGAAGGATATGTCTCATATGACACACACCAAAAAGGCGAGGTTTCGGCAAATAAAATCGCAGCTACCTCGACCGGCCTCGGAGGCGACTACAAAGGCTCGGTATTTGGGGTTATAATCTTCGACATCAACACCCTCGCGGAAAGAATCGAGAAGCTCAGGGAAGAACAAGATTCAGAATCAGAAACAAATTTATATCAACTTGTTGCATCACCAAATGCGTTGATAGAATTTATTTCGCAGTTTTATCCAACAGTGGTTTACGGTGAGGAAGGATCAACAATTAACAAGATCAATGTGAAGTCTGACTCAAATTCAAAAGCTGCAACTATTCACATGATACGCGCACTGAACAAAGATGGTGATGCAACTTCTTCTACCCCTCGAGGATTGCCACTTCGGACAATGCCAGTAACAGTGGATATGGAATTGTTGGGTAATCCATTTTTTAGATATATGCAACAATTTTTTCTGAGGACAGATACTGGGACAACTATTGATAATTTGTATGCCGTTACGGGTATCACGCACGAGATAGAGCCTGGTAAATATTCAACCAAACTCGCGATGACGGTCAATGAAGCATACGGTGTCTTTCAACCACTGTCCCAAAGATTGAACACTGCAAGCTCAGGTCTCCGAGGCATGCAGGGGTGGAATGATAAAGAAGCCTGGGTCGGCACGGGTTGGTGGAGCTATGGGAGATGGATCCAAGAATGGGAACAGGCCGGCGAGGACGATATTTACGGGTATGATGCTAGAGGGCAAGGACTTGACTGGTTCGGGAATGTCATTGAAGACGCCCTCGGGGATAGGGGTGGGATGAACCCTGACGGGGAAATGGTCTTCACTGAAAAAGGGAATACAATCAATGATGCTTTGCAATCAAGGGCTGCCATCCGGGACACCAGAACTGGGAAATTTAAAGGTATGATGTATAGATGGTATCGACCGGCTGACTGGAGTTTGAAGAATAGAAATGGATACCTTCAAGTTTATGACATTAATAAAGGCCCGAATAAGAAATTAATTGGGTATCGGGCATTCGACTTCAACAAGGATGTCGTCGAGCACAGGTGGGCTGATGAGTGAGATACTATCCTGACAGTGACAGCTCAAGCGGAGTTAACCACAATCAGTGCTCAAGTAGAAAATGGATATTGTACATATGCACTTTGTGATGATATACTTTGTATATGTATTATGTTGATAAAAATTTGCTTGGGTCCAAAGAACATGTTCGACCTGCGTCATGGCATAAAATAAAAAATAAAATGAACAATGATTGCCTGTGTTTTGACGGAACGTCAGCACCAGGAACCGTCACGTCATTTGCAAGGATTATGAAAAGAAAAATTTCTGTAATCCCAGAATCAATTAAGAAGAGTATGCAGGAGTGTTTTATCCCTATTAATTTGTCAGGGTTGAGCCATGTACTTCATGATGGGCAATTAAATCAAATGCTTGAAGATTTAAGTGATATTGTAACAAATGACTTGTCGCCAATTAGCGATTATCTCCCTTTTTATGCTAGAAATATTTCGCTATTAAATTCATGCGTGCCTATAAAAATTTCATCCATTTCTGATTTTGTAGAGGTTGATTCTGAGGGGTTTTGTCAGCAGGTTATATATGATACCGCTGCAACCAAGACCGGAAGGATGAGCGTGGTTTCTGGGCCCAATGTGTTAACATTAAAGAAGGGGTTTAAAAATAACATTGTTTCTAGATTTGAAGACGGCCATATTGTTGAAGTTGATTATTCGGCATTGGAACCCCGCACCGCACTCGCGGTAACAAACTCAGATTTTGCTCACAAAGAAGATGTTTATACTGCTGTAGGCTGTTTACTTGGTATTCCAGATCGTAATATTACAAAGCAGGTTGTGATTTCATTTTTATACGGTGCTGGGCATGATACTATTTGCCGTGTAGCCGGGATTGATAAACATATTTTAATTCCAAAATTAAATGAATTAAAAGATTTATTTTTTTATGATCAGACTGTTGATTCATTGAAAAAACAGTTAATACAACATGGGTGGTTTAAAAATCATGCTGGTAGAGTTGTGTTTCCAACTTCTGACAAACCAGGAACGTTATTCAATAATTACTGTCAATCTACCGCAGTTGATGTGGCGTTGTCGGGTTTTTCTGCGTTATTTAATTTTTTCTCATCTCGTAACTTAGGTACAGTACCTCTTTGCTTCATTCACGATGCTGTGCTGCTTGATGTACCGAGCGATGAATTAGAAATAGTCAGAAATAATACCAAGAAGTTGCCTACTTATTTGGGTATAGGATTTCCAACAAAAATGAAGGTTTTGAATTAAAAATGATGAATGAACGAAAAATTAGAAACCATATTAGAAAAATTTTGCTTGAAGATGAAGTGACACGCAGGCCTGGCCGAGGTGGCTACAAAAAAGAAATACAACAGGCTGGTGCTTTGGCAGCAAAAAATCCTGGCGAACTTATGAGCCGACTGGGAATATCAAGAGTAAATGACAATACTGATATAAAGAAATTGAATTCACTTCTATCACAGGCAGTGACAGGTAGCCCTGCTATGGCCGCTGTATATTTACAACCTCAGCCTAGAAAGGATAAAATTTCGGGTTCGGAAGGAATCCGAATTCCAGTCACTGTCATTCCGCCACGTGATGCGAGAAAATATTTAGAACATACACTGGTTGGTGCACAAGCATCACAAATGGCTTTATTTGATCAGGATATACAGATCGAAATATTGGGCAATGACGTTTTGATTTACTTTTCTTCGAAACCTTATTCATGGGGAGCGAAAAAGAAAAAACAACAGCAAAACCAGAAACCTAAACCCAAACCTATCCCTCAGGCGACTGATCAACAAGATCAAGTTCAGGAATGGGTCGGTTATGGATACGTAAAACCAATGCTTCCCCTGTTGAGCCTGTCGGCAGAAAAGGATGATGAAGTTATTGGTGAACCGGATTTTAATCCTGAAGAAGAAGAGCAGGAAGAAGCATCTGGTGCCGGCGCCGTTGCTGGTGTTATTACTCCGTTGGGAACCGGACCAAAATATCCGGACGATTCGCCAAAACGAGATTCACCAGCGGCAGTGGCCGGCCGGTCTTTTGGAGATGCAAAGCCCTATAAGAAACCAAAGAAAAGAAAAAAATAAAAAACTGAACATTTAACGTAGTTGAGATATTATTTCATAGTGGTGATTCCACCACAAAAATTTGCACATTTAAACATTTGGAGGAAAAATGGCAATTGATCTTGAGGCTATTCGCCGTAAGCTAAATCAACTTTCTGGAAACAATTCTAGACGAAACACAATGTGGCGCCCAACTGAAGGTGAAGAAGCAACAGTTAGACTTCTTTCATTTCCTGATAATGACGGTCAACCCTTTAAGGAGCGTTGGTTTTATTATAATATTGGAAATAATCCTGGGCTTCTGACACCTCATCAATTTGGGCAGCCAGATCCTATTCAAAATTTGATCAATGAGTTGCGGGCTGACACCGAAAATAAGTCATCTTATGAACTTGCAAAGAAGCTTTATCCAAAGATGAGAGTTTATGCTCCAGTCATTGTCCGAGGAGAAGAAGACAAAGGTGTCCGTCTTTGGGCATTTGGTAAAATGGTCTATCAGTCTCTTCTAAACATTATGCTTGATGAGGATTATGGTGATATTACTGATCCAACCGAAGGAAGGGATATTAAGGTGGTTTGCACAAAGGCACCTGGAAGGCAGTGGGCGACGACAGAAGTACGCCCAAGAGGAAAGCAATCAAAGCTTTCCACAAATAACAAGCAGGCAAAACAGTGGTCATCTGAGATGCCAAATTTGGATGAGTTGTATTCATGCAAGAGTTTTGATGAGCTTGAAAACATTGTTAACACCTGGCTGAACGGTGGCACTGATGATGAGATGAATGAAGACGTAGGAACACAACGTGGAAAAACACAACCAGCTACTTCTGAGACGAAAACTAAAAAGTCATATGGGAACATTGATGATGCATTTGCTGATTTAGCGGCTGAATTTGAAGAAATGTAACTTTTAACACGTTCACTTAAAAGAGGCTACAAATTGTGGCCTCTTTTTTTTGTACAAGACATATTGTGATGATAAACTATAAACCAAGCAATGGGGTTAACAATGTCAAAGAAAAAGACACCTGACACTGATGATTTTACATCAGATTTAATTAGACAATTGAACAAGGAGGCCGGAAATAGAGTTGCCTATAATTTAGAAAGTGATAATTCTCCAACTCATGTAAATCGCTGGATCAGCACCGGTTCTAAACAACTTGATTATATCATAGCAAACCGATCAAATGGTGGATTACCGGAGAGTAGGATTGTAGAAATTTTTGGTCCGCCTTCAATTGGTAAATCACATATTGCGATTCAAGTGGCCAGATCAACTCAGGCCCTTGGGGGTATTGTTGTGTATATTGACACTGAAAATGCAACTAGTGTTGAGAATTTGAGACTGCTTGGTGTCGACATATCAAAGCGTTTTGTCTATGTCGACACTCATTGTACCGAGGAGGTGTTGTCAATAGCAGAGTCTACAATTATGAAGGCAAGAGCAATGGAGAAAGACGTTCCCATAACAATCATTTGGGATTCAGTCGCAGCCTCTTCACCTAAGGCTGAATTAACCGGCGATTATGATCAAAATTCAATTGGTCTTCAAGCACGTGCTATATCAAAAGGAATGCGAAAGATTAATGGCATCATTGCAAATCAAAATGTTTTGTTTATCTGCCTGAATCAAATTAGAACAAAAATAGGTGTAATGTATGGTGACCCAACAACAACTCCAGGTGGGAAGGCAATTCCGTTTCATTCGTCTGTGAGGATTAAGCTTGGAGCCGGCCAACGCATTGAAAATAAGTCGAAGGAAGTCATTGGAATTCATGTTTCTGCAAAGACAATTAAGAATAAAGTTGCACCCCCGTTTAGAATGGTTAATTTTGAAATCCACTTTGGGAAGGGAATTGTGGAGCATGAACAGGTTTTTGATCTATTAAGAAAACACTGCAAAGACAACGGCCCAATTGAAATTAGTGGCCGGGTAATTGCCATTGAGGGAACCGGTGCTTGGAAAAAGCTGACGGTTACAAATTCCAAAACCGGGAAAGAGCTCATTGAGAAGAAATTTTATAAAGCCGATTTTGGAGAGATTTGGACTGATAAAGTGTATGAACAGTATGTTGATGCTCTGCTTGAGAATGCGCTGGTTAGAAAGATGTCTAATGATTCTGAGGTTGATTTTGATCCAGAGTCGTATTCTGAGGTTGATGCTCTAGCCAGTGATCTAAACCTACAAGACGATCTCGGCCTCTAATGACAGATGTTTTAATAGTTGATGGGTTGAATGTATTCATGAGACATTTCGCTGCCAACCCAACAACATCTGGTAATGGTGAGAGTGTTGGTGGTGTTGTTGGGTTCTTGAGGGGTCTTAAATATTTGATTGATATGTTCTGCCCAAAGAAAGTTATAGTGGTTTGGGAAGGTGGTGGGAGCCTAAGGAGACGTGCTATAGACCCCAGCTACAAGCAGAACCGAAGACCTGTTAAGCTTAATAGATGGTATAATGATATCCCGTCAACAGTTGGAAACAGAAATGATCAGCTTAATTTACTTATTAAGTTTCTAAGGATGGGTCCAGTTTATCAAGTGTATGTCCCTGATTGTGAAGCAGATGACGTCATAGGTTATTTTTCAAAATATGCATTAGGTAAGAAAAAGAAGATGATTGTGTCATCAGATAAAGATTATTATCAACTAATTAACGCTACAACAAACATCTGGTCTCCCGGACAGAAGAAGATTATTAATAGTGTAGATGTTTTGAAAAAGTTTGGGGTGACTCCGAAAAATTTTTGTGCCGCACGCTGTTTTTGTGGTGATTCTTCCGATGGAATTAGTGGTGCAAAGGGTGTCGGTTTTAAAACACTATCAAAAAGAATAGAGATTTTGTCATCTGAGGAAGATTGTTCAGTAGATGAGATAGTTAAAACCGCAGGTCGACAAGCAGAGACGTCAAAGTTGAAGATTTATCAAAGTATTATTGAACATAAAGACCAAGCTAAAATAAACTGGAGACTGATGTATTTAGGAACTAATAACTTGTCTGCTGATCAGATAAAGAAGATAAATTTTCAATTAAATCAAAAACCTAATTCAATGAAAAAACTGAATTTCATTCGTTTACTACAACAAAATCAAATTGTAAATTTTGATGTAAATTCGTATTTTATGTCGTTAAATTTTATAAACAACAAATAAGAGAGATCAATGCCCGAACAAGCAGTTTTAAAACCAAGACCCGGCGTCGCACATTTCCAGACTTATGGCCGACATTTCCAAGAGAAAGTTTTTCAAGGTCTTTTAACAGATCACTCCTGGGCTTCCCAGATGTTGGAGGTTATGTTACCAGATTTTTTCGAACTTCGATATTTGACTTATCTTTGCAAAAGGTATTTTTCATATTTTTCAAAGTATAGAACATTCCCCACAACAAATTTACTTATAACAATTGTCAGGGACGCTTTGCTTGAAGATCATGATGTTCTTTTGAAGGAACAAATTGTTGATTATCTACAGCGGATGAAAATGGATCCTGACGTTGGTGACATTCAGTATGTAAAAGATAAGGCATTAGACTTTTGTAAAAGACAAGCATTTAAAGAAGCTTTAGAGCAGGCGGTTGAACTAATTGGTGACGATAAATATGAATCAGTTGTCAGTTTAATGAAGTCAGCGGTAAGTGTTGGTATGTCAAACACAATCGGCCATGATTTTTTTGAAGATGCAGAAGCTAGATTTGTAAAGACAAGCCGAGTTGTTGTTCCGACGGGTTTAAGTCGGCTCGATGCTCATGATATTTTGCGTGGTGGCCTGGGAAGGGGAGAGCTTGGTGTTGTTACTGCAAACACTGGTGTTGGAAAGTCGCATTATTTAGTTGCAATGGGCTCTGAGGCAATGAGGCATGGAAAAAATGTTGTTCATTATACATTTGAGCTGTCTGAAGAGGCTGTTGGTCTTAGGTATGATAGTAATCTCACCCACATTCCAAGCAATGAAATTCAAGACAGAAAAGAAGAAGTGCTTGAGAGATATGAGGAACTTGATCTTGGAAGGCTTATAATAAAGGAGTATCCTACTGGTACTGCAAGCATACTTACTATTAAAAATCATTTAGATAAGTTATTGCTTAGAGATTTTAAACCTTCTTTAATTGTAATTGATTACGCTGACATTATGAGGTCCACAAGACAATTTGACTCAATGCGACATGAATTAAAATTAATTTATGAAGAGCTTAGAAATTTAGCGATGGAGTTGAAGATTCCAGTCTGGACTGCAAGTCAAGCAAATAGAGATTCAGCAAATTCTGATATTGTTGGTCTAGAGAATATGGCTGAGGCATATTCAAAGGCTATGGTTGCAGATGTTGTTGTCTCAATTTCTAGAAAAGCGATTGAAAAAGCTGGTGGAACCGGCCGTTTGTTTGTTGCTAAAAACCGAGCTGGAAGAGATGGGTTATTATTTCCGATTAACATTGATACAGCAAGGTCTAAATTTACTGTACTTGATGAATCGACAATGACATTAAATGAAGCAATAAAGCAAGATGAGAGTGACATGAAAGAGACTTTACGTAAAAAGTGGAAGAAGCTCAAAGGAAGTGATCTGTGAACAGTAGGGCAGATGCATATGATAATGCTTTGTCTTACTTTCAAGGTGATGAACTTGCTGCCGATGTTTTTTTAAAATATGCACTTAGGGATGGTGATAATTTTTTAGAGACATCACCGAAGCAAATGCACCAGCGCCTTGCTACAGAATTTGCTCGAATTGAGTCATCGTATTTAAATGGCTTAACAGAAAGAGAAATATTTGATCTTTTCAAAAATTTCAAGTATGTGATTCCACAAGGTTCACCGATGAGTGGCATAGGAAACCGGTTTCAGGTTCAATCGTTATCTAATTGTTTTGTTATTGAGTCTCCATATGATAGTTATGGGGGAATTTTATTCACAGATCAAGAACAAGTTCAAATTATGAAACGCAGAGGTGGAGTTGGTCATGACGTCTCAACAATCAGGCCCAAAGGTTTGTCTACAAAAAATGCAGCTGTAACAACTGATGGAATAGCTGTTTTTATGGATAGATTCTCGAACAGTTGTAGAGAGGTCGCCCAAGGAGGTCGCAGAGGTGCATTAATGCTTACAATAGACTGTCGTCATCCTGAGATCATGACATTTATCAACATTAAGCGAGATAAGAAGAGAGTCACCGGCGCAAATATTTCTGTAAAGTGGCACGATGATTTTATGCAGGCAGTAGTTGAAGGTGGTGATTATACACTGCGTTGGCCTGTTCATGTTTCACCAGATGAAGCACAAGTGACCAAGACAATGCCAGCAAGAGAGATATGGGAGAAGTTTATTGATGCCGCATGGTCTTCCGCTGAGCCTGGCGCATTATTTTGGTCCACTGCGATCCGGAATTCTCCCGCTGATTTATATGCCGACAGCGGGTTTGGATCAACATCTACCAATCCATGTGGCGAAATTATCTTGTCACCATATGACAGCTGCCGTCTTATGGTTATGAATTTAAAATCATTTGTTGAAAATCCATTTACCAATAAGGCATTTTTTAATTTTGAAGAATTTGAAATTAAAGTTGCAAAAGCCCAGCGGTTGATGGACGATATGATTGATCTGGAAATAGAACAAATCCAAAAGATCTTAAGCAAAATAGATTCAGATCCCGAACCTTCTAATGTGAAGGTGATTGAAAAGAACATGTGGAAAAATATAGAATCACGTGCCCGTCTCGGCCGTCGCACTGGTCTTGGGATTACTGCGCTGGGCGATACAATCGCTGCTCTCGGATTAACATATGGGTGTGAAGATTCCATAACAAAAACAGAACAAATTTATAAGTCATTAGCCATTGCTTCCCATTCAGAGTCAATTAGGCTTGCTAGCGAACGAGGTTGCTTTCCTGCTTGGAAATTTGAAGCAGAAAAAGATCACGAATATTTAAATAAAATTTTAGATGCGTGTAGCAGAGAAATTTATCAAATGTATTTAAAGACCGGCCGGCGAAATATTGCAAACACAACCACTGCTCCGGTTGGATCGGTTAGCTGCCTTACACAGACAACAAGCGGAATCGAGCCTGCATATCTTTTAAACTATAAGCGCCGACGAAAGGTTACTACGTCATCTGAAAGAGTTGATTTTATTGATGATTTGGGTGATAAGTGGCAGATGTATGATGTCTTTCACAAAGGTGTATTGGAATGGATGGACATAACCGGTTGTGATGATATTACAAAGAGCCCATATTTTGGTGCGACTAGTAATGAAATTGATTGGGCAAAGTCAGTTGAACTACAGGCCGCTGCACAAAAGTGGATTGATCATTCAATTTCAAAAACATGTAATCTTCCTAAAGCGGCAACTCGGGAAGTTGTTGCAGATGTTTATATGCGTGCTTGGTTGACTGGTTGTAAGGGTTTTACGGTATATAGAGACGGGTCTCGTGATGGCGTTTTGGTTGCCAGTGAAGATACATCAAGGACACATGAATTAGATGACAAGGGTCTACCAAGGATGGCACCAAAGAGACCAGAGCATTTGGAATGTGAAATCCACCGTGCAAGAATTGGTGATGAAAACTGGATTATTTTCGTTGGAATTAGGAATAACAAGCCATTTGAAATTTTTGGTGGCTTGTCTGAATATGTTGAAATTCCAAGAAAGTGGAAGCAGGGAAAAATTCGAAAGCGTTCCCGGAAAACTGTTGAGTCAAAATACGATTTAATGCTTGGTGCGGGTGAAGATGAGCTTGTTGTTAAGGACATAGTGAGTGTTTTCTCAAACCCAAATCACACTGCTTTTACAAGAACGTTATCACTTTCACTTAGACATGGTGTTCCTGTTCAGTTTCTGGTTGAACAGCTGATGAAAGACAAAGAAGCTGATTTATTTAGTTTTTCTCGCATAATCGCAAGGTGTCTTAAAAAATATATTGCAGACGGAACAAAGGCGAGTAACGGAACGATAATTAATTGTTGTAGTGAACCAAATGTAGTGTATCAAGAGGGCTGTGCCACATGTTTAACATGTGGATCTGCCAAGTGCGGGTGAGGGTCGATCATGTATTCAAAAAAAGTAATTGATCACTTTGACAATCCACAAAATGTAGGGTCACTAGATGCAGCTAAAAAAACTGTTGGTACTGGTTTGGCTGGAGCTCCTGCCTGTGGAGATGCAATAAAATTAGCAATAAAAGATTATAGGAGTAAAAATAATGCACTGGACGTCTAAAATCTCACCTCTAATTAAAGAGGTAGAACTCAGAAAACCACCACAAATAATAAGGGTGAATAAATTTGACGAAGATTCAGCCAAGAAATTTTCGGATCAAATGGCCATCGCACATAACACTGGGCAGAAAGTTATTCCAGTAGTAATTGATTCATATGGAGGTCAGGTGTACTCGCTAATGTCAATGGTCGGTGCAATTAATTCTTCCGAGATTCCAGTCGCGACAATTATTGAAGGTAAGGCTATGTCATGTGGCGCAATTCTGTTTAGTTGTGGTGAAGAGGGTTTACGATTTATGGATCCGAATGCTACGCTTATGATTCATGATGTTTCTTCTATGGACTTCGGAAAAGTTGAAGAATTAAAAGCATCAGCCGCTGAGGCTGATCGACTGAATGAAATAGTGTATAAGATGATGGCGAGAAACTGCGGTAAGAAGGACGATTATTTCATGAAAATTGTTGACAAGAAAAAACATGCCGATTGGTTCTTAGATGCAAAAGAAGCAAAGCAGCATGGCTTGGCAAATCAATTACGACTTCCGAAGCTAGATATAAAGATACATGTTGGAATTGAGCTGGAATAGTGTCTACACATTATTTTTTTTGTGCATCTCCCGCGATAGAAGATATAATAATAGCGTCAATAATTGTGTCGTCTATTTCTGGAATAACAAAAACAAAGCAAATTCTTTGCACTGAAAAACTTCCTCCACACACCGAGATGTTTCGTGATGTTGATTTTGTACAGGTACTTCCACCAGCAGTTTTAACAAACGGTAGAGGTGTGATACATCAGGACGTTTTTTATAATGATACTGACGTGTACATTAATGTTTGGCATAAACAATTGCGCGGAAAGTTTTTCGATTCAAAAAGATTTGCTAACACGATTAAAAATATTATAAAAAATTGCCTGGAGATAATCGGGGAGAGTAAGTGGTTTTTAAGGGAAAAGCATTTTTTCTCATTAGGATTGATGTTTCCAGAAGCAGGTCATAAATTAACACAAGAATATAGTGATGACTTTGGAAAAAAAGCATGCATTCTACCTGGTCTAATTGATACTTTTTTTATTGAAAATAATATTTGTAAAGCAAATTTTTTTTCATCCTCTTCAACAATTCAGTTTTTTGCAATTAATGACTGGGAGTTAAAGTCTCAAAATTTTTCCAAAATTAGAAAAGAGGATTTACCAGCTGCGATAACAGAATCAGGCGTTGTTATCGCAGCAACACATATTACACTTGCACCATATAATAATTTTTTAAAAAACAAAAAAGTACTTTTACTTTCAAGTGATGGAATGGAAGTACCTGTGAATGGAAGGGTTAAACAACTACATGACATTTCTCAACAAGAATTGTTTTTATTTATGCATAATGCTTTTAAATAAAATTGTATAATTATTAGCCGTGGAGGAATGTCATTTGTCACGTCTTTTATTTTTGTTTTTTCTTGTTTTAATGTCAGCTGCATGTTCTTCATGTAAGAAAAGTGAAGAGACCGCAGATACCAATTTGCCAAAACATTCATTTGCAACATGGGAAGCATGTGGGCAAGATCCAGGTGATCATCCATGTAATTTTATTTTGAAAAATCAAGATGGTTCAAGCATTGAACTTTATGATTTTTATGGAAAAATTATAATTGTTGATTTTAGTGTGATGTGGTGTGGACCATGTCAAAGTATGGCACTGGTATCAGATTCTATTGTTGAGGATTATGGTAATCAGAATGTTGAGTGGTTGACATTGATTATTGAGAATGAATACGGTGCTGAACCATCAATTGAAGATTTACAACGCTGGTCAGAAATGAATAATGTTTCAGGCCATGTTTTGGCATCTGACCGTTCTATAATAGACAACGAGCAACCATATGCTGATGGTTATCCTGTATCCGGATGGCCAACGTTTTTTATCATAGATGACGAAATGGTAATGAGGCTTGGTGTCCGTGGGTGGAGTGAGTCTATTTTAAGACAAAATTTGGATTTGTTGATTGTTGAATGAAACAGCGATAGCGTAAAAAATCTTATGGAGGGTACGAAAGATGTCAATTGACAAGGTATTTTATAATAAAAGCTCTGCAGATTCTCTTGGCTGGACACCTGAGTGGTTTGGTGTCTCTAATCATGATGAAAAACTAACTGCAGCTATTAGAAAATGGCAGAAGAAAAATAGATTAACAGCTGATGGATTGTGTGGACCATCAACCTACAGAAGAATTTGGACTGAACGAGAGTCAAGTATCAGTGACATTATAAATTTTTGCCCTCCGTCACGTGAACAAAGTTTTATAATTTGTAATTCTAAACCTATTGTGATAGACTGGCCAAAAGTTGTTCTTTGGGATGAGACCGGCGGGCTTAAGGCAAAAGATAGATCTTATTATGACTATTCGGGAAAAAAAGATCGAAACCCAACAATGTTTGTGAATCACTGGGATGTTTGTTTAAGTTCAAGCTCCTGTTCAAAAGTGTTAAATAAAAGAGGAATTTCAGTTCATTTTTTAATTGACAATGATGGAACTATATATCAAACAGTTGATACTCAGCAGGGGTGTTGGCATGCAGGGGTTGGAAAGATAAATCATAGATCAATAGGTGTCGAGATTTCTAATGCATATTACACAAAATATCAATCATGGTACGAAAAAAATGGATTTGGACCCCGGCCAGTAGTTGACGATGCATGGGTTAACGGAAGTAAGCTCAGGGAACACTTAGGCTTTTATCCAGTTCAAGTCGCGGCAGCTGAGGCTTTGTGGTCTGCATGCTCACGCGCATATGACATTCCACTAGTGTCAATTAGCTCCGGAGATGAAGATTTTAAAACATCAACGCGTACAGAGTCAACTGTTGCAAGTGGTAAATTTAAGGGAATTGTTAGTCATTATCATATCACAAAGAGGAAGATTGATTGTGGAGGCCTCGATATTGTAAGTCTTCTTGAAAAAGTCAAATAATAATATTTGTTTATATTTAGTTTTAACCGCTGTCTATAGTGGTATTATGTTACATTTTGGTTTGGTTTAATGGGAAAAAATTTAGAAAAATTGAGGTCTCTAACTAAAGAACTTACTGTTAGGGACGAAAAAAGAATTCAAGAGCTGGAACTGTATCATGCTTTTTTTGATTCAATACCTGTCAAAACATTTGTGTGGTCGGTTGATTCCAATTTGAATATTAAGGTTAAGAATAAAAAACCGTTAAAAGACGATTGTGTTTCGTCACTTCTATCAAATGGTACAATAAAAGATGCTTTTTCATGTTCAAAAATGAATGCTGTGAATATTGAGAAACACAAGGCTGCCCTTTCAGGTGAGGAGCAGATATACCTGAGCTATGAAAGTGATATTATATTTCTTACATCACTTATTCCAGTTGGATCTGGCGACAAAATAGTTGTTTATGGTTGTTCTTGGGATGTGACAAATCTTGTGAAAATTATGAAAACAGTCAATTCCGACTCGGCCGCCTGGAACATAGTAAAATCAATAAGAGATATAACCGAAAATTCAAGTATGTTCAAGTTGATCTCTGATCTTGGAGAAACAAATGTCTGAGGGCCCTCAGAACGGATGGAATGAATATTCTCGCCTGGTTCTAAAAGAGCTAGAAACACTAGCAACCTCAATTGCAGGCCTTCGGGACGAATTGCAAGAAGTAAAGCAGGATATTGCTAAAATGCAAGTTAGAGAAGACCAGGTTTCTGATTTAAAAATATGGAAAGAGAAGATTGATGAGATTGCATCGCCAACACAATTAAAGGTTGCAATTAAAGAGATCGAAGAATTAAAAACGTTTAAGACAAAAGCGATTACTGTTTTTGCCGTCGTTCAGTTTGCTATGGCTGCAGCGATTTGGGGCATGAAAATATTAGGATGAGTGAAAATGATGATAACTAAATTGAAAATAAGAAAGATGTTAACTGAAGCAGCAGAGTCAGAAGGTTTGCATATGACAATGCATGGTGAAATTGTTCCGTTTGGTTGTCCGGATTGTGTTGATGATCTAGATGATAGAATAACTGATATGGCATTTTCTCGCGATGCATGCAACCGCGGAACTGCGGCACGTGCCCACTATAATGGAGTTCTTGGTGATCTCAGAATAAAACGCAGAAGTGCACTGAAACAGTCTGCACTTGGAACACCCGAGCCAGATGTTGAAGTTGAGATAGTTCCGGATGCAGAAGCCGATGAAGGTTTATTGCGCTCAGTTGTAGCAACAATGCTTGATGAAGAAATTTAAAAACTTCGATACATTTTTTCGCAATATGATATAATCATTTTATGATTGTTTGGACCCCACCTTTGTCACCATTTAATTTAGTTCAAGAACCTTATTTTGGTGATGAATGGAAGATACTAATATGTTGTCAATTGTTGAACATGACGACACATATGCAAGTAAGAAATATTTTACATGAGCTTTTTAGAAAATATCCAGGTCCTGTATCTATGGTACACGCAAAAGAAGACGAGCTAAAGGATCTTTTACGACCTCTCGGATTTTATAACAAGCGCGCAAAGACGTTGGTGAGATTTTCTCATGAGTACTTAACTAAAAAATGGAAGACAGCCCGGGAGCTGCACGGCATTGGAAAATATGGCGATGATGCATGGCATATTTTTTGTGTTGGTGACTGGAAGAATATAGAGCCCAACGATCAGGCTCTTAATAAGTATCATACATGGCTTTGGAAGTGTGAACATGCCTGAAGGACCTGAATGCAGAAAGATTGCAGAAGTGTTAGCGAAGGCTATCTCTGGAAAGAAAATAACAAGCATTAACGTGATCTCCGGCCGTTATACAAAATCAGAAATTAGTGGATTTGACAAATTTAAGAGAAACCTTCCCCTTGGCGTAGCTGGTGCTGGTGTTCATGGAAAGTTTATTTATTTAATTTGTGAAAAAGAATTTTCTGTTTGGAATACCTTGGGGATGAGTGGCTCATGGAAGACAGAACAAACAGCTCATTCCCGAGTGGTCTTCAACATGTCAGATGGTGATTCAGTTTATTTTGAAGACATGCGTAATTTTGGCACATTGAAGATGGTTCATGGAAAACACCAGCTTATCGAAAAATTGCAATCTCTTGGTCCAGACATGCTCAATGGTGATATCGATTCTAATACATTTATAGAAAGGTTTCGGAAGAGAAATAAAGACAACATCTGTAAGGTTTTGATGGATCAGGCTGTAGTTTCCGGCGTGGGAAATTATTTAAAGTCAGATTCACTTTGGCTTGCAAAAATTTATCCTTATGCAAAAGTTTCTGATTTATCAGATCTTGATTTAGAGACGCTACATACTTGCGTGAAAAAAACTATAGTAACAAGTTATGAATTTTCTGGTGCAACAATTAATGCCTTATTGGGTATTGAACATGGAAAAGGTGATTACTTGAGCAAATTTTTAGTTTATAATAGGAAAACGGATGAATATGATAATCCGGTCGTTAAAGAAATGACACCAGATGGTAGAAAAACGCACTGGGTTAAAGAAATACAAACAAGAGGTAAAAAATGAAATTAGATGATTCTTCTATTGTCCATATCGCAAAAGCACTTCAAATGGCTATGTTAACAGGAACTGACATTGTTGATCACTTACGTCACGCTGACTTTTGCATCAATGATAATAAGATTTTTTTAGATCCTGAATATAAGAAGACATTCCAAGCTGGGGTGGACAAAATGGTTGAAGAAGTGGAAAATACCCAACAAGCAATCAATAATATGTCGATCGAAGAAAAGCGTGAAGCGAGATCCGGGCTGGACTGTGATGGTCAGTCCACAACATTTAAGCTGTAGTTTAGTGGCAAAACGTCGAGGTTCCAAGAAATTTAAAAGTGTTGCCCTTGCAGCACTAAAGACTTTGGGAACACAATATGCAATGTATAGTGAAATGCACAGTCAAATTTGTGAGCTGTGCGTTGAATTTGAAGGTGAAATAAAAGAAGTAGTTCTTTCACTTGATACAAAGTGTGAAGACAAGCAATCTTCTGATGTTAAGCAGAATTTGCCTTTAACATCTGAGTTAGAGCACCATGCGTTTAAAGACAGCAACATCGATGCAGCCCAGGAAAACGAAGTGAATTTAGAAGACGGGCAAGTTGCAGAACATCCTTGGTTAAGAAAGCTTTTTAAGAGAATTGCTATTCATTGCCATCCTGATAAAGTAGGCCACACCGAACACAAGAAGATGCTTGATTATATGGCTGCAAGAAAGGCTCTTGACGAAGAAAATGAACCGTTGATGGTTACCATCGGCCTTCATTATAATGAGTTACCAGAAATTGACATCTCGTCGGCTAAAAAAATTATGGCCGAAGGGATTGGCTTTATAGAATCACAGGTTGCTGAGCAACAAAAAAGCTTAGCATGGACTTGGGGTGCATCAGAAGAAAATTTTAAAATTAAAGCAAAAGTTTTAGTAGCTGCAGCACTCCAGCTTCGTAATATCACTGTGAGCGAAAGTGATGCGTTGATTGCTATTGGTGATTTTTTTAACGACGGACAAAATGTAGTGACCAAAAGGTCTAAGTCATTTAGAAAGGTCGGCCAACGGCCGGAAAAATTAAAAAATATCAGAAATGGATTAAAAAAATGATCGAATTTATTTCCCTGTATTATGCCACCGCTCTAGTCCCATCCGGGCAGTTTCCACTTTTCCCAGATTATGCAATATCTCCTGGTGATGTTGGGATAGTTGTTGAAGAGGATGAACAGCTTGTAACGTTTCTTATGGGTAATGCAGTACTATGTGTTGAGAAAAGCAAGGAAGGAGATGTTTATGTCTGTTCTTAATAGGGTGAAGGCAAAGGTTAAAAGGGTATTGTGTCGGTTTATGAGTTCTATGCAGCATGATCCATCAGGCAGCGAGCCCTGGTAAGAACCAGCTTAACATTCAATTCCCGCACCGGGAATCCCATCTGAAACTTTATGAACAATAATGTTCGGGGTACCTCTCAGCTCATCACATAATTGGTGTACTGCATCAACATTCAGTTCATTGTCGTCATAGAAATGTACAGTTTTTGGGTGTAGCATTTCTATGTACTTTTTTACAATTCTCACTTTTGAATTTGGATCATTACTTCCGACTGGAAATATTTGTGATTGATTAATAGATGATCCAGCGCCACTTAAGAAGTTTTCTATATCTTTTCTGTTTGTAGATTCAATTTCACCAAATGGTGTTTCCATTTTACCTTCAGCTCGTGCAGTTACAATTATTACTCTTGAATTCTGCAAAGATTCAGCTTGTTTTAGTATAGAGATGATTTGCGTGTTTTCTTTAGTCGATCCTCCAACTCCAGAAGTATCTCCAAAGTCAAATAAATCTTCAGTGTTTTCACTTATATCATCAGTAGCAAATTTTTGATATTTTGCAAAATCCTCTGACGGCAAGTAGAAGTATGTAATTCCATTCTGCGTTTTTTCGTCAACAGGGAACAGATCATGGCTTGTAAGCCACCCTCGAAATAGTTCGTCATTTTCTTTTTTGTGTAATCTTGCGACACCAATTTTTGCAACAGTTGTCGCCAGAGTATCATCAAAATCAAAAACAAAGAGATCGTTTATCATGTTGTACACCTTTTGATTATTAAATATACTTTTAACTACGTTAGTAGGAGATGTAAATGGCGGACAAGTTAAATGAAATGTTTCAGCTTCGGATTGATTTCATGAATGCAATAAAAGAAAAGTTTCCCAGCAGCTATCCAGACTGGCCTGTTGACATTAAAAAGAAGAGGAACCAGAAAGCGCTTAGGGAAACAGCACTTAAGGGTGTTGAGGAGATGTTTGAAGCACTACAACATCTAAAGAATTGGAAAACGCACAAACAAAAAGGCGATAATGCATTTGATAGAGAAGAATTTCTCGAGGAAATGGTTGATGCATTTAATTATTTTTTGGCAATGCTAGTGATGCTTGGTGTAACTCCTGATGAGTTTTTCAATGCGTATAAGTCAAAAAATGAGAAAATACATACTCGCTTAGTTGGAAAGTATTAGTGTCGATTGTTACAAAAATATTAGTCGATTTTGTGAAAAGCACAACAAGTTATGTTATAATAGATCTAGATATGGAGTAAACATTGAAAATTAAAGCACCAAAGAAATTTGTCGGACTACATGCCCACAGTGGATTTAGTACCTTTGACGGGTTGGATATGCCACAGCAGCATATTGATTATGTCCGGGAAAATAACATGGACGCATGGGCACTTACCGATCATGGTCACATGAATGGCTTTTGTCATGCATACACCCATACAAAAAATCTCAATAAAGCCGGTGCTAATTTTAAATTTATTCCAGGTTGCGAAATGTACGTACATCCGGATCTTGCTGTTTGGAATTTAGATTATAAATTGCGGCGAGCGGCGAAGGATGGTGATGCTGAGGCTCGCAGGATACTACTGTCTCAGCGCGAAGCAATTGCAACACCATTGCTTGCTATTACCGACGGCGATGATGAAGTTGTAGACGTTCAGATTGAAGATGCATCAATGACAGTTGAGAATGAAGATGAAACAAAGTCGTCAAAATTCTATGATCCCATTAAGCGTCGTCATCACATGGTTGTGCTTCCTAAGACATCCACAGGATTACAACGCTTGTTCGGTCTTGTGTCAAAGGGCTATCTTGATGGGTTTTACAGGTTTCCTAGAATTGATTATGGAATGCTTAAGGAAGCCGCCAAAGGTGATCATCTAATTGCGTCTACGGCATGCATTGGTGGGCCTCTAGCATATGAAATATTCAAGCACATTCAACAGGTTGAGTTTGATGATTTAAAATATAACCTGCTTGATGATCAAACCTTATATAATAAGGTCATGACTGGGGTTGGCAATGGCTATGGTGCAATTGCTGATGCGCTTGGCCGCGAGAATGTTTACTTAGAATTGCAGTTTAACAGGCTCAATGCACAACATCTTGTCAATAGGGCAATTATTGACTTTGCAAAGAAGGAAGGCTTACAGGACAAGTTAATTGTAACTTGTGATTCGCACTATTCTAGTCCGGATCACTGGCGCGAACGTGAGCTGTATAAGAAGCTTGGCTGGTTGAATTACAAGGATTTTGATCCTGACAAGCTTCCAAAGTCAATTGATGATCTAAAATGTGAGCTTTATCCTAAAAATGCACAGCAAGTGTGGGAAACATATCAAAATACTCGTGGCGAAGCATCTTTCTATGATGACCGACTGATTTTTGATGCCATTGAACGTACTCATGACATTGCTCATGAAGTAATTGGTGACATCCATCCGGATGTTTCAACGAAGCTTCCTTCATATGTTGTACCTGCCGGGAAGACAGACGACAGTGCCTTACTTGAACTTTGTATTGCTGGACTTAAAGAGAAGGGTCTCTCTGATAACAGGGAGTATGTTGATAGGCTTAAGTATGAACTTCGCGTTATTGCAAGCAAAAAGTTTTCTAGATATTTTTTGACTATGAAGGCTATTGTTGACGTTGCTAGAAAGCGAATGCTTGTAGGTCCTGGACGTGGTTCTGCCGCGGCCTCGCTAGTTGCATATGTTCTTTGCTTGACTAATATTGACCCGATTGAAAACGGGCTAATGTTCGAAAGGTTTTTGAATCCTTCTCGGCAAGGTGCTCCTGATATCGACACTGATGTTTCTGATCGAGATCTTCTCATCGAGTTGTTGCGGAAGGAATTTGGCGATTTAAATGTTGTACCAATTTCAAACTATAACACGTTTAAGCTTAAGTCACTCGTGAAGGATGTTTCTCGCTTCTATAATATTCCTTTTGGGGAAGTTAATAAAGCCCTTAAGACTGTCGAGACAGATGTTAAAAGGGCCATTATGAAACGGGGACAGGATAAAAACCTGTTTGTGCTGAAGTATGAAGACGCCATTAAGCATTCAGCAACATTTAGATCATTTATTGAAAAGTATCCTGACGTTGGTGTTCCCATTGAGGTGTTGTTCCAGCAGAATCGCTCGCTCGGTAGACATGCTGGTGGTGTTATCATTGCCGAAGATATTCCAGAGCAAATGCCTGTAATCATGGCCCGCGGTGAACCTCAAACCCCTTGGGTTGAGGGTATGCAACATAAACATCTTGAGAAGTTTGGATGGATTAAGTTCGACCTTCTGGGCCTCGAAACACTTCGGTTAGTGGAAAGGTCTATCGAATTGATTTTAAAGCGTCATCATGGTGTTGAAGATCCGACATTCGATCAGGTTAGACAGTGGTTCGACGAGAACATGGATCCGAAAGTTCTAGACATGAACGATCAGAAGGTCTATGATTACGTTTATGATAAAGGCAATTTTGCTGGAGTGTTTCAGCTCACTTCTACCGGTGCACAAAGGCTCTTCCAGCGTGCCAAGCCAAAGAGCATTGTTGATATTGCAACACTAACGTCAATCTATAGACCTGGTCCTCTTCATGCAAAGGTTGATAAGCTGTATGTTAAGGCAAAGAATGATCCTGGCAGTATTGATTATGGCCACCCATTAATTAAAGAGGTGCTTGAAGAGACCTATGGGATGATTGTATTCCAGGAGCAAGTTATGAAGCTCTGTAGTGTTGTGGCTGGATTTCCAGAAGCAGAAACAGATACAATCCGTCGTAATATTATGAAGCGCACCGGTGCAAAACAAGAAGAAACTATGGCAGCTGCAATTGAGTCAAAGAAAGACTTCGTCGCTGGTGCTGTTAAGAATGGTGTTGCTGCACGAACTGCAGATGAGCTATACGAAAAAATCCTTTTCTTCGCCGGTTATGGTTTTAATAGGGCTCACGCAGTTTCCTATGCTGTGGATTCTTATTGGTGCGCATGGTTACATACCTATTATGAAGAAGAGTGGCTCTGTGCCTATCTGGAGTCCATGTCTACCAACGATAAGAAGCGTGCCCGTGCCTTTGCAGAAGTTAAGCAAATGGGATATAAAATTGTGCCTATTGATATTAATCATGCTGAGAAGACATGGACAATTCTACCTGGTAAGAAGTTTATGCCTTCATTCCTTTCATGCAAAGGAATAGGTACTGCGGCTATTGATGAGATTATTGTAAACCGTCCCTTTACCGACACTGACTCTATGTTTTGGAACGACAATAATAAGTGGAGATTTTCCAAGTTCAACAAGCGAGCCCTTGAAGCGCTGATCTCTATCCGTGCATTTGATTCAATGGACATTGTCGGTTCAGGAAAACAGTTTGAAAACTATCATCAAATGCATGAGATTTTGATAACAAATAATTCTGCAGTTAAGAAGTGGACAAAGAGAAACCCCACAGCCGGTCAAGATAATTTTAAAGAGTTATGTTTAACGACATCTGGCATTCCTGAATGGTCACGCCGCGAAATCGCAGATAATAGTGTAAAGTATCTTGGCTCATTTAATGCCAATGCATTGATTCCTGAACCTGCATTAGAAAAGCTTGAGAAGCTAAAAATTGATTCGCTTGATGAGATTAAAGATAAGAATTTATACTGGTTTCTTGTTGGCGAAACACTTCCAAAGGTGACTAAAAACGGAAGACCATATCTTATTGTAACTGGCGTCGGAGCTTCCGGCGGGAGACACAGAATGTTTTGCTGGGGATGGGATGGAAAGCAGCAACTTGAACAGTATACACTTTGTGTGGCCGAGGTTAGTAAAAATGACTTTGGACTACAGACATCTATGAAGAAATTACAAATTTTGAACGTATAAAAGGAGATAGGACATTGCACATAGGAACATTTGAAAATTTTACCGATTGTTATTTGGCATTGATCAAGGCAACAATGGAACAATACCAATATGAGTCAGCTCCGCGGAATCAAAAAATTAAAGAATTACTCGGTGCATCATTTAAAATTACAAACCCTAGAGCTCGAATCCCGACTGTTGTTGGCAGGAAATTTGGGCTAACATATCTGGCTGCGGAGCTGACATGGTACTTATCCGCAAGTAATGAAACGTCATGGATCAGCCGATATTCTGATTTTTGGTCTAAGATTTCTGATGATGGAAAGACTGCAAATTCTGCTTATGGCGCAAGATTATTTAAACACCATCCTGCAATTGCCGAAGGTAGATTTGTTCAGTGGGATTATATCGTTGAAGAGCTCAATCGTGATCCCGATTCCCGTCGCGCAGTGATGCATTTAAGAACACCAAATGACAGCATTGATGCGAAGCTAGACGTGCCTTGCACACTGGCATTACAGTTTTTTATTCGAAATGGTGAGCTTCATCAAGTTGTTCACATGAGAAGTTCAGATGTTATATTTGGAATTGCATATGATATCCCAGCTTTTACATTAATTCAGGAAATTTTAGCAAATGAACTTGGTGTAAAGCTTGGGACATACACTCACGTGAGTAATTCTTTACATATTTATGAAAGACACTTCGCAATGGCTGAGAATATATTAAAACAAGAAAATCTTGAATCCTCAATGTCATGGGCTAGAGCATCAGTAGACCAGCAACCACTTTTTGAAAGATCACTTGACGAAATAAGAATGGGTCCGATTTATGATTTGATGAAGATGGAGTCTGCACTGTATCTTCGAGAGAACACAGCCAGCATTGTCAGCCTTGTTGCATCATTCAACTTCAAGGGTTACTGGGCTGATATGGCTACAATTCTTGCTGCCAAGCGTATTAGGGATCTTGGTGATAAATTAGGCGCAAAAGATTTTTTAAATGATCGCCTACACAGTTCTTATAGATTTTTTATGTTGAGAGGTAAACGCTAATGTACAGACAGGAGTTGATTATTTTTGAAGGACCTGATATGTGTGGAAAGACTGAAATTGCCCAAGCTGTTTCAGAGCGCATTGGTGTTCCGGTTTATAAAAGCGGACTTGAACATGATTTGTTTCACTGTAAGAATGCACAATATCTTGTTTTGAAATACGGGAATTATGAAATGATAAAGCTTCTTGATACGACATCTTCAAGCGTTATTTTCGACCGTTTTTTCCCATCAGAGTGGGTTTATTCCCAGGTTTATGAAAGAACACAAGATCTTGAGTTATGTATGCAGTATGACGAGTATTGGGCAAATTTGGGTGGAAAAATTATTTGGCTGGACAAACAAGAAATGGACGGTGACGATGAACTTATTGATAAGTCCAAATATAATGAAATACGACAGAAATATAAGAATTATATGTCACAAACAAAGTGTGAAGTTTTTTATCTAGATACTACAGATAGAAATCTAGAAGAGCAAGTCAATAAAATTTGTAAATTTTTAAAGGAGCAAAATATAAAATGAAAAGAATTTATTATTATGGTGTTGGTTCACTACACAACAACGAAAGTTCTGTGGACGGAGGGAAGCATATTCGTCTTCCCTTGGTTGAAGCATTGAAGCGAGAGGGCTATGGATTAACATGGCTTGGTTTTGAAACAAAAGGAACAGTTAAGAATCATTATTTAGACTTAGTCGGCCTAAAGGCTAAGGAATGGTCACATGATGTAAGGGATAGCGTAGAAAATCTCTCCAGCCAATTTATGAATAGTGAAAAAACATCGATTACCGATGAAGCTCGGCTGCATATTAAAAATAATCCTGGAATTTTGCTTGTAGAGCTCAGGCCGAAGCTAGATAAACCAGGTTATAATTTTATGAATGAATACAACGTTCAGATGGATTATGTGTATGAATTTCTGAATAACAATTACCCTGTGTTCATATGGGATCAAGATGGTTGGTGTGATATGCTTCCTGATGATATTCGTGATGACGTTGTACTACTGAAGCCATACACTGAAATGCTGGATGATTCTTTTCCAAAGCAAGAAGAATTTTTATTCGGCTGGTTTAAGCCCAGTTTTGATAATGAGTTAAATCTCCTGGCTACAAACAAGGCATTTGATGTTGGTTACTGCGGTAATGTTTATGGCAGAAGAGATGATTTCTATGAATATTTTGGCATGTTTGCCAACACAGACAAGGCAGTCTGTATTCAGGGAAATTGGCTTCGTAAGAAATATGGAGACAGAGATTTCTCCCTAGATAATTTTCCTAATTTTATGTTTTTTGGAAGAACACCACATTGGTCGACACTGCCAACCATTGCAATGAGCAAGTCAGTATTCCACTTTTCGAATCCACACCAACAAAATATTGGAATGCCCACAGCCAGAGTTTTTGAAGCTCTTATGGGTAAGTCTACATTGTTTTGTAGCGGAAAGATTAAAAACATCGATCGGTTTGTTCCTGATGAATTAATTGTTGATACTGGTGAAGAATTATTTGAAAAATGGCAGGCAATTGACTCCGCAGGAGAGTGGGACAAATATCGAAAGATGTTTGTTGACAAACTTGGTGTTTATGAGCATACATATGACTACAGGGCTTTACAGTTAATTAAGTACATTAACAAATATTACGGTGCTTGATGTCATCTAAGCAAAAAAGAATTCTAGTGACCGGCTGCGCTGGATTTATAGGATCTCATGTGGTCGAACATTTGATTGGCGAAGGGTATATCGTTGATGGTGTTGATGATTTTTCATCTGGTCAAGTAGAAAATATTTTAGAGTCATCTAGTCTTATTAAGATTAGACATGTCCCATCGTGGTTTGTACCACGATGGGAGACTATGTATGAGGAAAATGATTCTTCTGATCTCGTGTTGTTTCACGATGATTTTATGGGTAGTGCAATTGCACACAGGATTGCGTCCGGAAAATATTTTGCAGTTTTACATCTTGCTGCAGAGCCAAGCGTGGAGAATTCTATAAAATATCCGGCGGCTTCTTACATGAACAATTTTCAAAAGACAGTTGAATTACTTAATGTTTGTTCGAAGGCCGACGTGAGAGTCGTATTTGCCTCTTCGGCAGCTGTCTATGGTGATGGTCATGATGAGCCAGTTTCTGAAGAAAGTCTATGTAATCCGGAATCTCCATATGCGTTGCAAAAACTACAAGTTGAAGTAACGGCGGCATTGTTTTCTAAGCTTTACGGCCTTAAATTTACTGCCCTTCGGTTTTTTAATGTTTACGGTCCAGGTCAGGACGGTTTATCGGCCTATTCTACCGTCATAGCATCATGGAGGAAAAGGTTGACATCAGGAGAAAAATTAAGACTTGATGGAGATGGTGAACAGTCTAGGGATTATATTCACGTTGCTGATGTGACAAGAGCCTGTGGGTTAGCATTAAGATCATCTGATTCCGGAATATTTAACATAGCAACAGGGGAAACAACTTCTAATAATGAAATACTTAATATGTTAAAAAATAGTTATGAATTTGAGATTAACCATGCACCGGCCAGAACCGGAGATGTGAAGTATAGCGCTGCTACAGTTAACAAAGCCGCAAGCGTTTTAAAATTCACGTCTAGCATTGGCATAGCTCAAGGCATAAAAGATCTATTTTCAGCGGAGTGATTAATGGGTGGCGATGAATATAAGACAATTTGGAAGGGCCGCGTACAGGAAAGAGAAAAAAAATGGGGATCTGAAACAACGATCGGATCAATGAACCAAATTCAAGCGAAGGTTCTGTTCATTGACAAGGGAAAGAGTACATCTTTAAAATACTACACACAAAAAAGTGAAATTTTATATGTAAAGAAAGGAAAAATTTTTGTTGAGTATGATTCTGAGAAGTTTCATTGGCAAGATGAGTGTCATAGAAAACTTAAGGAGATGATTTTATCTGAGGGACAAATTTTATATGTCCAGTCTGGGTGTCCATATAAAATTACGGCGGTTGAAAATAGTGAGATAATTGAAATAGGCGATAAATCTGTTGATACACCAGTTAAGTTAGAGCTGGAGGAGACCTAATGCCAATAGAGCCAAGTAGTATTAATTGTGTTATTTATCATGCTGATTGTACAGATGGCTTTGGTGCTGCATATGCGGCATGGAAGTGTCTTGGTAATAGAGCTGAATATCATGCATGTAAACACGGTACTTTACCTCCAAGTGTAAAAGGCAAAAATGTTGTCATTTTAGATTTTTCATTTGACAATGCAACTACAAAAAAAATGATAGCAGACGCAGATTCGTTGCTCGTGATAGATCATCATAAATCTGCAATGGTTGAACTTCATGACATCACCAACACTCATTTTGACATGACAAAAAGTGGAGCAATCCTTTCTTGGGAATTTTTTCATCCAGGAAAAGAGCCACCAAAATTTATCAGGTACATTCAAGATAGAGATCTTTGGAAGTGGGAACTGGAATATTCTAAGGAGTTTTCTGCTGCTTTTGATATGGTTCCGTTTGAATTTGAAGAATTTGAGAAATTTGAGGATGATTCAGTATTTGACGATGCATGCAAGCGTGGGTCATATATTTTAGCATACAGCAAGACTGTGGTTAAGAAAGTGTGTGAAAAGGCTTCGCATAGAAAGATGAATGGTAAGGTTGTGCTTGTTGTCAATGCATCTCATTGGATGTCTGAGATCGGCGCACGTCTCGCACCTGATTGCGATTTTGCCGTGATTTGGTATTGGGACCATGAAGAGAAGCATACCAAGGTGAGCCTTCGTGCATTTCATGACGCAGTCGATATGTCAGAAATATCAAAAAAATATGGTGGTGGCGGGCACAAAAAAGCTGCCGGATTTCAGCTTCCTGCAGGAAAGCACATAGAAAGTATTTTTGATAAGCCCAAAAAACCACGCAGAAAACCGGTAAAAAAGAATGATGAAAAATCAAGCGAGTAGGCCAAGCTGGGATTCTATTTGGATGGAATTTGCAGAAACAATCTCAAAAAGGTCGTATGATCCTCGTTTTCAAGTTGGTGCAGTTGTTGTTACAGAGGACAACTGTCAAGTCCTTGCTGTCGGTTACAATGGTAACTATTCCGGAGGTCCAAATGAAGTTGAATCTAATGAACCTGGCGCCTCAGGAATGTTGCATGCTGAAATTAACGCATTGTTAAAGATGGATTATAATAATCCAAAGGGAAAAAAGCTTTATTTAACCTTATCACCGTGCAGAATGTGTGCCAAGGCAATAGTTAATTCTGGTATAGATGAAGTTGTTTTTTTAACGGAGTATAGGGATATGAGTGGAGTTGCGCTGTTGATTGATGCTGGCGTTGCAACAAGACAATATTCTGTATAATTAGTAGTGTATAGTCGGAGTTATTACAATGAATAAATCGAGTGCCCTTCTTTATGAGGGCTTGTATGAACTTAATGAGTTGGCAAAAGAAGCAACTAAAAATAATCCATTGTTATATGAAGGGGCGGGTTATACCCCATTTCAAATAATCGCTGAAGAAACTAAGGGTAAAACTAAAGATAAGAAAAAAGCAGGATTTATAAAAAGAACTACCGCAGCAATAGAAAAAGTTAAAACTGCTGCAAAAGCAGGTATTAAAGAACTTGACTCGCTAAAATCAAGTTTGGACGGAACAACTCCTCCAATGAGTAATTCATCTGAAGCAGTCGGAAAGGCTGCTGCTGATTTAAAAAAGCAGATGCCTGGTGATGGTTTCTTAAGCAAGCTTGGAGCTTTGGGTGGGGGTGCATGGAATGCACTTTTTGGTGATGAAGATGATCCGATAGAGAAAGTGACAGAAATTGTTGCCGACGGCCAGCGTTTTCAATCGATGATGGGTAATATTGTTAACAGTGTCCTTGAGATCTTAGGTGAAATTGAGCCAGTAGCTGTTGTAGACGATGCCGCTGAAGATGCCGCAGATGACACCGGTGAAGGTGTAGCTGTTGAAATTTCCCCAGAAGAGAAGAAAAAATATATTGAGGAAATAAAGACGTTATTGTTAAATGGGTCGATCAAAGATATTCTGGAGAGTGATGATCCATCATATGTTGCAATTAGGGAAGCCACTGGATTCAGTGAAAAGAATATCGTAGATGCGATAAAAAAATCAGTAAAGACAGACGATGGGTGGTTTTCAGGCCTGAAAAGTCTTGGCGGCGCTTTGGGGATCGGTCTTGGTGGTGACTTACCATTTAAAAAGTATGGGTTAAAACTCGATGGCCTCTATACAGATGTTTCTGAAGTTAAAATTTCAAGCTTAAAAGATTTTAGCGGAAAAGTAGCTGCTGGTTCTGGTGATCAAGCCGTTATGGACAATCTTAGTTCTGGCATTAAGCAAATGGACCAGCTTGATGGTGAGCATGAAGAGATGCAGCAACAAGCTGATGCACAAAAAAAGCAAGCCCAAAAGCCTGGAGCTCCAGATGCCGGTGGAGAAGGAGATCAACCTGGTGATGAAGAAGCCCCTGCCGATCAAACGCCGGATGGTACAGATCAGTCAAAGAAGGCTTCTTATGTGAAAATTTTAAAAACTGTAGGGATTGACAATCCAGATGCAGCAAGTGAAAAGCTTGCTGGGTTACTTGCTGCAGGTGCACATACTTTAAGCCTTTATAATATTTTGTCTGAAAAGGTGCTTAGGTACGACGATGTTGTATCGGCACTAGAAGAACACCTTCCAGAAGAAGAAGGTGAAATTCCTGCCGTCATCAAAAAACTGTCCGACGAAATGAAGATAGAGCTTGGAAATGAGTTTGATATTGTTGGAGTGCCGGATTCAAATCAGGAAGACCTCGCTGCATTACGCAAGGAGATCGAGGCTCTTCGAGCAGTGATAGAAAAAGTTCCAGAAGACCAGCGTGATACTGCAATTGAGGATATTACAGGAACTTTAGGGTCTGAAGCTGGAATTTCTTCTGATCAGGTTGAAGATATACTTGACACCAGCATTGAAGTTGATGATGTTGTAAGCGCGCTCCCAGCTGACAATTTAGAAGACGTTAGCACAGCAATACCTTCAAAACCAGAAGAGCTACTTGGCGATGATGTTCAAGAATTAATTGACAGCCCTGACACTGGCCCCGCCGAGGAAGAGGAAGTCGCTCCTGTTGCAGATCTCTTTGGTGGAGAGGCCGGTGATAAAAAGTCGAAAAAGCAAAAAAGAGAACCAGGTTCTTATTGGGCTCTTTCTGATGACGCAAAGGAAAAAGACAAAAAAGGAAGACAATGGGCAGCTAAGGGTAAAGGGCAAAAATCTAAAAAAATACAGAGATTTAAGAGTGAAGAGGCTGCAGAGAAATATTCCTTGCGAACTGAAAATATCGCTCTAGCGAAAATGCGCGGATTTATTTTGGGTAAAACAAATAATTTTATAAAAACATCAAAATTGTCAAAACAAGCAGTTGTTTCTGAATTTTATAGGCTTGGCGGAAAGAATGAGATGATAATTAATGAAGTCCAGTCCGGTTTTTCTAAATCACGCTGGAGTATTCTTGCAGGATTTGGTGATGATAAATAAGAAGCTTTTAAAAAAAATTCGAAAGGTTTATGCAAGGCGCTTGCTTGAAGCGCTAAAGGAAGTGGACGTTCTTGACCGCGAGGGAAACGTTCTTATATCTAAAGATTTGAAGGTTGTCCATAAAGATAGCGGATACGAGTACACTGTTGATGATGTTGTGAAAACTCCCGATGGTTTGAGCATTGTTCTGCGTGACCCTGAATCACCCAGGTTTAATGCGCCGCACTCGACAATGTCACTGGCTGAAATAGACGTCCAGATTCGCGGTGGTCGTTTGCAGAGTCAAGATCCAGATGTTGAGGGCGATGGTGATATTTTTATAGTAGATGAAAAATCATTCGAAGAGGAGTATGAGGTAAAATGAAATTAACAGAAAAAGATTTGTTGACTGGAATATCTAGAGATCTTGGTCTTGAGTCAAAGAATGAAGCATATGTTGTTTCTGATAGAAAATTCGACTATAGGACCGATGCAATTTCAGCTCAAACAATTCAAGCTCATCAAGAGCTGTTGGACGGTTATGTTGACACTTTGAACAGAGTGTCAGCAGAGCTGGATACGGCAGATAAGGAATCAGCAAATTCTAATGATTCAGTCTTTAGATCATTAAAGATTGACGAAATTTATAATTTAAATGCAGCATTTTTGCATGGCTTGTTTTTTGATAATATTTCTGAGACATCAAGAATTACTGCTGATTCATTGTCTTTTTTGAGACTTGAGAGAGATTTTGGCACATTTGACAATTGGCAGCGTGATTTTATTGCAACTGCAATGTCTGCACGGAGTGGATGGGCAATTACAGTTTACAATTCATTTCTAAGACGATATATGAATGTTGCTGTCGATCTTCATTCTACAAATGTACCATTTAGTTCTTATCCGGTAATTGTTTTGGACGTTTGGGAACATGCATATTATAGAGATTATCTTGACGACAGGAAAAAATATATATTTGCAATGATGAAGCAGTTAAACTGGAAAGCAATTGATGAAAGATTTCAAAGGGCCGAAGAAATTGGTGAGGTGTTTAAATGAAAGGTAAATTAACATTAAAAATGCTTTTAGAAGAAGAAGGTGAAGAAGAAGGTGAAGAAGAAATTGAAGAGCCTGCACCAGAAAATGATGCCGATGATGAGGCCGTTGATGATGAGGGTGATACTGCAACTGAAGAAGAAGAAGATGTAGAAATCGATCCCGAAGACGAAGTTCAGTTCAATAAACCTCTCGAGGCTCAAGTTGATTCAGTTTTAGCTGATTTTGAACTGGCCGCTGTCAAAACTGCGAAGGTGAATGAATCTACAAGTTTCTCTCTCAAGACGCTTATAAATGAAGTGACCGAAGAAGAGTTCGATGTCCATCATTTTGCAAGTGATGTTTCAAGGTTACTTGACAATTATGAAACACTTCTTGATATAGAGTCAGCAATTTACTATAGGGCAATTGCTATTTTGGAGAAAAATTACGGTGATGAAACGGCTGCTACCTTTAGAGATATTATGAGTGCTAGATATAAATTTGATTTTGGTGACGTCCGCAGCGATCCAATCAAGGATCAGGCACCTCTGGCACTTGGTGCCGGTGGAGAAGGTGCCGGTGGTGCATAGGTGAGCAGATTTCAGACGCACAAATCAGTACATGTTAAGCTAACCACAGGCACTCACGCTGATTTACGCGTTGAGCTTTTTCGTAGAAGCCTGTCAATGCAAGAGGTTTTAGAGGCCTTGGCTTGTGAAATTGTGAGTGGAAACGCCCACATCAGTAAAATTTTGGATAAGCTTGAATATAATAAAAAGCATAAAATCAACACAAAAAAGGTTATTGAATCAGATGTGGAATCCGTTTTCGATGCTATCGCGAGTGATAGCCCATTTTCGAACAAATAAGCAATTAGAAGAATTAAGCAAAGAAGTGAAAGAATTTCAACAACAGGTTGAAGGTATTCTGAAACAAATTGAAGTGATTAATAAAAACATTGTAATACTCGACAATCAAAACAAGCAATTAAATGGCGTTAGTGAAATCATGTGTGCAGTTCAACAACAGATGCTTGATGATTTGTCATATACCGCTACATCTGAAAAAAAATCTTATATTTTTCCGTTGAGGAAACCTGAAGATGATGATCTGCCTAATTAGGAAGGAGCGACCGGAGATGGAAATGGGTGATAATGAAATTGATTTATTAGAAGCAAAAGCAACGATTGAAGGCGAAAAGCTTGGTGTTGTCGATAAGATAGTGGGCAGAATCATTTCTCGTAAGTTTTTTGTTTTCTTAACGGCAACCGGCCTACTGACATGGGCTGGCTTAGATAGTGAAACATGGGGAATGATCGCAATGATCTACATCGGAGGTCAATCAGTTATAGACGCTGCTATTGCATGGAGACACGGAAAGTAATGTTAAACCTTTTGAATTCACAGGCTACAAAAACTGTTTTGATATTTCTTGGTAATAACTGGAAAGAATTATTGTTGCTTTGTTTTCTTGTGGCATTTTTGGGCAAGTCACATTTAGATTATTTACGCTTAGAGAGCGCATATGAAACGACACAGCAGTCGTTGGAAAATCAAATAAGCAACTTAAAAACTACACATGAAGAAGAACTGCGTATGAGAGATCAGGCAATGCAAGAATACAAAGATGCTCTTGTACAGTTGCAAAAAGAATATGAGGAAAGCGCAGAAAAGATTGAATCCAATCGGGAAGATACTAGAAAAGATATAATAAAAGACATCGAAGTCCGCGATCAATTTTCAGAAAACAAAACAGAGCTTGCTGCTAAAGTAATTAATGTTTTTGGGTTTGAATATGTTCCTTAGCATTTTATTGTTTATCTCTTCGGTAACCTATGCACAAGATGTCGCTTTAGACACCTCTGGTAAATTTACAATTTTGGAATATAGGGAAAGAGCACCATTTGGTGGCGTTTTGTTTGATGCCGATGCAACATCGTACCTGTTGACAATGCCAAGGTATTACGAAGAAAAGTACCATCTTGAGTTGGCCATGGCTGTTGGGACAGTTACGGCAGAGAAGCAGCTTGAAATTGACAATTTAAATATCAGGTTGTCTACACTGACATCACAATATGATACTGCAATACAACAGAAAGATATGGAAATTCTACAGCTTCAAGAAGCTGTGAAAAAAAATTCTAAAACAAACCCATGGTTGTGGGGCACCCTGGGTGCAGTTGTGGGCGCTGGTATGACAGTGGCAATAGTAAGAGCAACAGCACAATGATAATTATTTTTAATTAGGACAGATTATGACCTGTTTAGCGAGTACTTAACGCATTAAATTATCTATAGACAAGATAAAATCGCTAACATATAAATAAAAGGAAATAAAGATGACACTTACCGAAAGAATACAAAAAATACTATTTGAGGATACCTGGAACACATATGGTTCCGAGTATATGTCTCATCCGATGGATCAACAACCACCGATTACGATCCAGCCAGAGCTGCCAATTACTGCATCACCTCATGCCAATATGCAACTAACAGATTCGGCTCCACCTGTTGATGATGAAACGTATATTCCAACCAACAATAAAGAGCTTGGTAGTGCGCTTGCAATTTTGGCTGAAAAAATTCCGGATCAATTTGTTGAGAACCTTTATCGACAATTTCGTACTGCAGCTTTGAGTGCCGAGTCCCAAGGCACATCTGGTGTCACGATGGACAAAGAACAAGAAGAAGCCGATGAGGCAATGATTGCTGATCAGGTTTCATCTGATGAGATTGCGGAGCGAGTCAAGAGGCTGACAGCTTCTATGGTTGAATCATATTGGGGCGATGTCAAAACAGGTAGCCCTAGAAAAGATCATTCAGATCTTGGATTGCCTGAAGATGAAGATCCTGAGCTTGATGATGAAGGGAACTATATTGGCAAGCGTGCCGATACAATTCAAGGCAAGCACTTGGCTAAATATTACCGATCAAAACCCGGAGTTGATCCCGATGAGCTCAAGGGCACAGGCGAGTCGACTATGGTCACCGGATCTGGGCGCACGGCTGTAAACGTCCTTGGCCCGCTTTTCAAGGCAATAGACCGCGGTCTACATAGGGACGAAATCGACGATGCTGTTGAGTATTTGAGGATGCAGTTTAAAATGTTGGCTCATGAGCGCGGCATTGAGAAAATTCCTGCAGAAGCGCCCAAGACATTCCAGGGGATGATTTTTAAGAAAATTATTCCAAAGATGGATGAAGGCCAGCTGGATGATTTTTTGATGACTGTAATTAAAGATTACAAGCGCCGTAATAAAAGGTGGCTAAACGATATGTTTGAAAAGTCCCTTGCTGAAGTTGAGTCTGAGCGTGCAGCCTGGAAGGCAATGAAGGCAGACCTTGATAAAGTTGATCCAGAGCAGTCAAAGTTGATGGGTGACATAATAGAAATAATTGATTAAGTGAGGTTTACAATGGAACTCCGTGAATTAATGAAGGAGTATTTCGACGTCAGCCCAAATCAGGGCGAGCAGTTTTTTAATTTACAAAATTCTGAAGATTTACGTTTTGACAAGTGGAAAATTGTCGAATCACCTAACCGTCTTATAAAGGATTATATGTTCTCAAGCCGATCGACATTATATGAATTTCTCCGGCAGCTGTTTTTATTTGAGGACGAAACAAATCATCATGCAACAATCACCGTCGAAAATTTAAGTGCCAGAATAGAAGTACGCACACATGACATCTCCGCGGTTACAGAAATTGATACAGAGTATGCCGCAGTGGCTGAGCAAATATTTTATGATGTGGAGCAATAATGAGTGATGAGTACTTACGGCATTTGGGACAATCTTCTTCACTTATGAGTGAGACATTAGCCGGAAAACTTTCTGCACCTCGAGAAGAAAAAACAATTGACAAACTACACCTTATTATTTCAAATGCTGAATGTGTGATAGAGTCCTCGATGGTACGACGTGTTTCATGCTCAGACGCTGAAGTAGAAATTTCATTTGCAGTTGGCTTGGCACGCATGACAGAAACACAAAAATTTTACGGATCAAACGCGTCAGTAACATGCGGTGACCTGGCTTTAGATGATTTAACTTGTGCTTTCTGGGGTTATGATTTTATTTCAGATTCTGTAGCACTTATTACAATGAGATTTTTAAAACAAGAAGCTGAGTGATAATTAATAAATGTGAGGTGAAGTATGGCAAAAAAATATTTTGATAAATTTATTACAGATCAAATAGAGCGTGCGGAAAGAAACCAGGCCCGAAGAGAAGAGCGAATTGTCGAAGACGAACAAGATTTGAAGCGTAAGCTGCTTAGAAGATACAGAGAGAAACCGACAAATTTGATATACCGAAATCGGAAAATAAAAAATGGCTAATGTTTTGCTGAAACTTGAAGAGCTTTTAGAAGGGATAGTACTTTCATCGATTGCAGAAGCAGCCGATGAAAAAGACATTCAACTGTCTACAGCTAAATCAATAAAATCAGACAAGCGCCCGTTGAAAGCTGGAGACGACGACGAAGACGTTAACGAGGCCGAAGGAGATGATGAAGGCGCTGAAGAAGATGATTCTGGCGGTGATATGTCAAAAAGGCCGGTCGAGATTCCCGAAAAATTACCAGCAGCTATTACAATTGATATGATTATTGATGGAATTGATGCAATCAGATCTGCTCGGTCATTAAAGAAACCTGAGGTTAGAGAAGAATTTGAGGAATATTTTAATTCTTTAACATCTGATGAAAAAATTGCATTGCTTGCATTCGTGTATGGGATAGCCGAAACGTTGATTGGTGATGCACCCGGTAGGGGTCTCGACCCTGGCGAGGAGCCGTATAATGTTGAGATTTCGTCAGATCCGGATCAAAGCCAGAAACCGTCAACTACGCCCGTAAGCGTTCCCAAGGAAAAATCAGCATCAGACGGCGCTGATACACCCATTGTTGTGGGTGGATAAATAGTGCTGTTTTTGTGAAGATTCCTCTTTATTGTGGTATAATATAAAGGTAACAAAATAGCACTAAGGAGATTTTTTATGGGCGGAAATGCACGGCATATGCCACATGTTTGGGAACATTATGATGCAACTTTTGGTGAGGTGCTCAACCTCCTGGAATCATTGACGTCAGGTACAATAGGTGTAACTGAAAAGTTTGATGGATGTAATATTCATTTTAGAGTTGATAACGGTGGTGTGGTAAGATTTTCTAGAAATGCATCCAATATCAGAGACGGTGGTTTTACCTTCGCAGAAGCCCTTACGTTGTACCAAAATCATGATGCGAGAGATACTTTCATTAATGGCTGTCGAGCAATTGATGAGGCATACACAGGACAGTGGTGGCCATTCGGATATTCTGGCAGAGATTGGATTAATGCAGAAATTATTTATAAACAGCGTGAGCAGCTACTAAAGTACACCGAAAGTGCGATTGTTCTCCACCGTGTTGTTACATTTTCACCAAGCGGAAAGAATAAGCTGTTTGACACGAAAAAGCAGGATAAGCTAACAAGCTTTGCTCTTAATGATAAAGCAGATCCTGGAAAATTAGCTGAGTGGAAGATTTTAGGCCCATGCAGCGTTTCACTCACTGACGATTCTGGTTTTGGGTATTTTACCGATGCAAAGAACCGAATTTTAAAGTGTATGTCTGTGGCTGGCTTGACTAAGGAAAGCACTTTGAGAGAATTTTTGAGATATTCACTTTTAGCAGGTCCACTTTCTAAAATTCGAACGTCAACCAATGTGAGAGAAAACTTAGCTGATAAAATTAGCGGTACAAATTCAAAGATAAGATTGGTTGATTTAAAGAAAAATCAGCCATCAGGTGTTGTAGAGAAAATTCGTTTTTACGGTTTGGCTGAAAACGAACATATTCATCACCGCGCTGCTATGAAACCAATCATCAATACGATTGATGCATTTGCAGCTGCCAGATTGAGACAGTTAACGTCAGTTCTAATTTCAGATGCGCTAGTTGAAAAAGATCGGTTGATGATAGAAATAACTAAAGATGCAGAGAAAATTGAGTCGGCTTCTGATGAGCATGCAGCTACGAGAATGGAAATGTTTAACAGCTTTCTTGCTGAGTGGAATGCCATAGAGAGTGAGCCGGCTGTAATAGAGGGAGTCACATTTGATTTTTGCGGTAAAAGAACAAAGATCACCGGTGGTTTCGCAACATTAAACCAACTTCTTGGTGTGTGCAGATATGGCCGCGGCGGAATTCCACCGATCAACGATAGTGTTGAAAGAAAAGAAAAGAATTCAGCCCTGACGCTTGCTGAGTGGTTTGATATTTTGTGAGTAATAATTACTCATACGAGGTTAATACTACAATGGACGAAACAAAGATAAGGGAAGAAATTCGCAAAAACTTGAAGGAAGAGCTTTTTTATGAAAAGAAGCTAATTTTTGAAGGTCAATATGGGATTACAGTTACTAACAGCGAATTTTATGATATTTTCATAAAGCCATGGAAAAATGCAATCAAAAATGCTTTCATTGAGTTAAAGAAAATTACAAGTCAGGTCGTCACAACGATTCGATTAATGTTTACGCTAAATCAAAAGAAAGCTGAAGAGATTAAGGCTCGACAAAAAGATAGGATGAAAAAATTTGAAGCAGAGTCCAAAGAAGTCTTTGAGGCACTGGGCGGAGACGCTTCTGCCCGGGATTTTATGTTTTTGACATTTATGGTAAATCCTGGTGCTTTCGTCGCGACAAAATTAGTTTCGTCTGCTCCCGGAGCAAAAGCGGGAGTCATTCAATTTGCAAAGGAGATCGGCCTTGGCGATAAGTCAATTGACACCGCAACCGGTGATGAAAAAGAGGAGGACGCGCTAATAAGGCGTAGAGAGCAAGACGGCCCAATTACTAAAGCACTCCGGGCATTAGAACAGATATTTCTTCTGGCTCATGCCGAATCACCAGGCAATATTTTAATGGAGGCGGAAGGAATTGATGGTTCTGCGTTGACTGACGAAATTATGAAAGGACCTTTGGGTGCCCAGCTGAAGGAACAACAGAGGGGCTTCATTGAAGATATGAAAGCTTTTGTAGAGCTTGTGAAATCAACCGCTGCCCAAAATGCATTTATGGCATCTGTTGGGAGCATTGACACCGCAGAAAATCCCTCTGGTGGGCTAGCTCAGATGGAGCAAGCGCTTGCGCAACTAGAACAAGTTGATCCTGAAGCGGCAAAACCGTTTAAAAGTTTACCTGGTGACATTCGAAAAGAAGCTGAAATCCTGGCAAAGGATGAAAAATTTCACGAGCAAGTAAAAGAATCAGCAGGAGAAGAAGAAGTTGATTTTGAAAAATCTGCACTTAGGGCAGTCATGGGATCTGCATTTCAGGATTCCATAAATGAATATAGAGAAGCAATTAATGCCAACAAGGAATTAATTCAAGGTACTGTTAATGATCTTTTTCCGGCTGAAGTATTAAATGATGATTTTATAATTAGTGTAAATGCACAAGCGGGCGGTTTTAAAGATGCAATCAGGCTCGTCGAGCGCATTTTGGAGAAAAAAATCACGTCTTAATACATGATTTTTTCTTTAACAAAAAGATAAATCAGTGTATGTTTTGTTCATAGGGGAGTTGTTATGACAAAAACAAACGACACCGGGAAGTGGTTTCCTGAATTTATGTATGAAGAAGATTCGAAGATTCCATTTGTTCCCGTTCCGCCGGGTGAAGAGATGCCGAGTTTATTGTATTTTTTTGAAAGTCGAGAAACTGGTGAATTTGAGCCTGGGCTTGATGGTAATCCGCTCCCAATAGTCCAGATGGATTTACACCAATTTGCCAGTATGAGCGTGTTAAAAGAAAAATTGCCATCACAATTATTTGACGAGGTGAGGGCTTCTCTAGGGTTGGAAGATCTTAAAACGGCTCAAGGCAAAGGAACTGCTACAACCGCAAAAATTAGAAATGCACTAACTTAATGTGAACAACCTTTAGTTTTGGAATATAATATTATTACAAATTTAATGCTGGAGGAATACTTTGAGCTGCTATATAACCAAAGAAATGAGTCGTTTGGCTTTGGCTGAAATGAAGAATTTTTATTCTGAACTTTTAGATCTTTATCGAAAATTTGAAATTGACATTGAGGGTGACATAGGTCGTAGAAACATGCTTATGTCTTCATTACAGGAAAAAACATTTGCAAAGCAAATAAAGTCAAGATTTCAATCGACATATTCAAATGGAAAAACTGGTGAACCAGATATCATAATTCCGGAAGTTAATGGCGAATTAGAGTGTAAGCTGACAAGCAAAAATAAATCTGGAAGCTGGTCATTGCAAACCGATTATAAAGCCCTGTCAAATAAGGGATCACTTGATTACCTATATGTTTTGGCATCTCGTGATTTTCAAGAATTTGCTGTTCTATTTTTTGAAAAGTTGACGTGTGATGACTTCCATCCACCAGCTCCGGGAAGTAAGGGTAAATCAAGAATGAGATTAGCGACAGCTATTAACAAGTGTACCATTGTTCACGGTGATATGTTTGATAAGAGCATTGGTTATGTTCAGGCAGCAAGCGAAATAATTTCTTGCCCAAAATCAACAGCCAGCCAGCTTGAGAAAGCAACGTCTAGAATTGAATATTGGAAAAATAATAACAGCATATCTTTTGCTTTGGAGCAACCGAATGTTTGATGTTGGTGAAATTTTATACTTGTTGTCAAATAAAAATCATAAAATTGTTCCAGCAATTGTCCAGGCCGTAACAACTGTAAAGAAGATTGGCGGCACAGAAATCTCGCATGAAATATCAGTTCCTGGATTTAAAGAGAAATTAGTTTTAGAAAAACTTGATGTAAAATCATTTAAAGATATTTATGATCTTCGCAAACATGTTTTAGCATTGTTAGAAGAGAAACTTGATGAGGAGATTAAGGGTGTTGTCGCGCTGGCGCAAAATGATCGGCAAGCCGCACAAAGAGAGCTAGCTTCAGACCTGCCCGTCACCGAAAGTAGATTAGAGAGAGTGCAACACTCACCTCAAGATACAATTCAAGAAATTGAACTTGAAGATGGAGTCAAGGCAAGGGTTCACCTGCCAAAGGGTTTGATGTGAGAGTCGTATTTTATGATGCATATAATTTAATTTATCGTGCAAAGCATGCTCTCCCAAGGGCTATGCAAGATTCTAAATATGGAATTTCTTTTGCATTTTATCGCTCCCTTGCTGCACTTCATAGAAAGCTAGCACCAGATAAGGCATATTTTGTAATTGAGGGAAAGCCAGTTCGACGGTTAGAGCTCTTGCCTGAGTATAAAGGGACGAGGGTAAGGAATACTGACAATAATTTTTTATCCCAGAAGAAAAAAATTATAAGCACAATTTCTGATTATTTTCCCTTGACTGTCGCACACCACCCAGGCCATGAGTGTGATGATGTCATTGCCCACTTAGTGAAGAAATATGCAAGTGCAGGTCATGATGTGACTGTGGTGTCTACAGATACCGATTTTCTCCAGCTTGCTAATACAGTCGAAGGCTTTAAGCAGTATGATCCAATTCGAAAGAAATACAAGGAGCTACCAACATGCGATTATGTTGCTTGGAAGGCCCTGGTAGGTGATTCTAGTGATAACATTATTGGGTTTAATGGTATTGGTAACAAGAGGGCCCTGGCAATGCTTGAAGACAATTCTAAGCTAAGTACTTTCTTGTCTAGGGATGGTTTCGAGGAAAAATTTGAGCTAAATAAAGAACTAATTTCGTTTATTGATATTTCCAAAGAAGAAAACGTGATTACATTTAGTAGTGGAGCTGCAAATTGGGAAACCATTTACGACACTTTCTTTACAATGGGATTTAAATCATTGGTTTCGGAAAGAGGGTGGAAAAATTTTGTTGGTGCATTTGGAGGTGATAGTGAATCAGGTGAATGATAAGAGCCAAGCTAGTCTTAGAGACCAGGGATTAATGAGTGAAAACGAAGTCGCATATACGAAGGGTGATCTTTTAGTTGTTGTTGATGTTGTGACAGAGCAGAAGAGGGTTTTGGGCTCTGCTTCTAAATTTTTAACTGAAAGTGTAGAGCGAAGGATATTGAAAGGATGAATTTAGAAACCGATGCAAAGCAAATAATATTCAAGGACGATTCACAAGCAAGGCTGTGCGAAGGTGTTAATATTTTGGCCGATGCAGTTAAGGTTACCATGGGCCCAGGCGGTGAGAATGTTATTATTGAAACACAATCAGGACCACCCATTCTCACGAAAGATGGAGTAACAGTTGCTAAGGCAATTGCACTTTCTTTACCTTTTGAAAATATGGGTGTACAAACAGTGAAAGAAGCAGCATCAAAGACTGCAGACACCGCAGGTGACGGCACTACAACGGCTACTGTTCTGACTCAGGCTTTAATTAATAAAGGTCAAAAGTTAGTTGCCGCTGGCCATAATCCAGTTAAGCTTAGAAAAGGAATTTTAAAAGCTGCAGACCAAGTCGTTGTTGAACTCGAAAAGCTTGCACAACCAATTGAAAGTGAAAGTGAAATTGTTGACATTGGGACGATTTCAGCAAATGGTGACAGTCAAATTGGTGAATTTCTAGCAGAAGCAATGAAAGCCGTCGGCCGTGATGGTGTGATTACTGTTGATGAGGCTAGAGGGTTTGAAACAACATTAGAGATTGTGAACGGCTTTGAACTTGATCGGGGGTTTATTTCACCATATTTTATTACAAATCAAGCCCGCGGAATTGTTGAATTTACAGATCCACAAATTTTGGTGGCAAACAGGCGGATTACAGCAGTTCAAGATTTAGTGCCGCTGCTAGAATCAGTTCGGAGGCAATCTGCAAATTTGTTGATTGTTGCAGATGACGTCGAGGGTGATGCACTCAAGGTTTGTGTTTTGAATAGCATCAAGGGAATAGTCAATATTTGTATTATTCGCTCTCCTGGTTTCGGTGACATGCGCGCAGAGGCATTAAGCGATTTAGCATTACTATTTAACACCCGAGTTTATACACAGGGCGAAGCTCTTCCTGCAGACATTTCTGAGCTTGGAACCTGTGAGAAATTTACAAGTTACAGAACTTCTTCTATTTTTGTCGGTACGAAAAGTGTAGACCAGCAACAGATAGATGATCGATTACGCACCGTCATAGCGCTTAATAAGCGCCCGGGCTTAAGTGGGCAAGAAAAGTTTTATCTGCTTCGTAGGCAGGCGGTTTTGAGCGGTGGCATTGCAGTCATTAGAGTAGGGGGTTCAACTGACCTCGAGCTGCGTGAACGGAAAGATCGCATTGATGATGCCGTTTGCGCAACACGGGCAGCGGCTCGAGGGGGAATAGTGGAGGGAGGTGGTTTTGCTCTATTCAGGGCAAGCCAGATACTCTTACAAAATTCTAAAAAAGTAAAGATTAGAGATCAAGATATTTTAGCTGGCTATAACCTGTTGTTAGAGTCGATTGTTGCTCCAATGCAACAAATAGTGAAAAATGCCGGGTATGTTCCCGAGATTATCTTGGCTAAAGCACGTGAAGAAAGTGTGCTTGGCTTCGACGCCCGGCTTGGAGAATGGACTGATTTAAAGAGCGCAGGAATAATTGATCCACTTCCAGTGGTCACTTCTGCACTGACACATGCGGCCTCGTCAGCAGTCAATCTCCTGTCTGTCGGATGTGCAATAGCATACGAGAATAAAATTTAAAAAATCATTCGTTTTTGTGAAAGGGCCGCTTGTTTATGGTATAATATAATATATGGAGGTGGTTATGACCAAACGGAACAACCATCGAATTCGACTGGAAGAGAAACTAAAATTACTTTATCAATTAATAAATGATGGAAAATTATCTAATGGAAAATTAATCGAACTGCAAACTGAATATTGTTTTTTGCAACGTAAACTTGAGAATTTAACAACAACAAAGAGGTGAAATTTGAATCTTGATGCATTTTTTAAAGAGGTAGGTAAGCATCCGCTACTTACCAAGGAACAGGAAGTACAGCTTTCTCAAGCTATTGAGAAGGGAGACCAACGTGCTCGCGACAAAATGGTACAAAGTAATCTGCGCTTGGCTATTAGTATAGCAAAGCAGTATAACAAGAGCGGCTGCGCGCTTGAAGACCTGATACAGGAATCAACAATTGGGTTGATGGAGGCTGTTGATCGGTTTGACTGGCGCCGTGGGTTTAAGTTTTCTACATATGCATGCTGGTGGATTAAACAAGCAGTGAGAAGACATGTCACATCACATTCAAGCATGATTCGACTCCCAAATCATGCCAGGACAGTTTTGTGGCAAGCGTCGCAACTTCACAAAGATTATATCGCAACGTTTGGAACCGAACCAACGCTTGAAGAAATATCAGGAGTGCTTGGCATTGGTGCTGATACCTTGAGATCACTTAGACAAAGTGCGTCTACAATGGTTTCTCTTGATAAGCCAGTGGGATCTAACGGAAGTGACTCAAGGAAACTGTACGAAATAATTCCTGATGAGTCAGCAACTGTAATTGATCGTATGATGAGAAATGATATGCAGTCGTTGGTCCGCCTCGCGCTACAGTCATTAAGCCCAAGGGAAGAAAAAGTAATTCGTTTGCGGTTCGGCATTGGTGCCGACACCAACGATTCAAATAATTTTCCAATTACACAATCTGAACTAAACTCACTCAAGGAGAGAACAAATGCCAATGCCTAAGGGATATACTAGCGATTTTGGATATGCAACAGTATCGTCATCGGAGGGTTGTTTAACCTACCGTGAGATTGCTGAGGTGATGACTGAATCTGGTGACAAAATAAATCATTCTACTGCAAGAAATATATTTCTTAGGGCAATGAGAAAGATTGCGCATAAGGTAGCCAGTGATTATGAGGGTTGTGATACTGATGCCGTTGCAGAGGATCCACGTTTCCAAGAAGCAATTCAGGAATTGGCATCTGAAATTCTTTTATAATTAAGACATATAACGGAGAAAACAAATGTCAATTACATGGGATTATTTTTGCAAAAGAACAGGAACAAATCTTTCAAGATTTCTTGAAAAAAATAAGATTAAATCATATGACGATTTTTGTTCTATTGCCACAGGTAGAAATCTAGCTGATTTACCACCTCGGGAAGAAGTCGAAAGCTTGTTTCCGCAACCTAAAGAAATAGATATATTTAAACCAAAAGCGAAACCCGCTGGCAGAAAGAGGCCAAGTAAATCACCAGCCCTTCAGACAGAATCGTCAAAAGAAGTGAAGGCAAAGAAACCAGCGAAGGCAAAAAGATAATGCCTGGCAGTGTTGAGCTACCTCATAATGCGCTAATTGATTCTGAAACCGGTGATATTTCGCTACCTATGGGTCCGATTACACTAAACTTCACTTTAGAAGAGTGGGCTGTGTTTGCAGAGATAATTGATGACATTACAACAGTACTTCAAACAAGCACCGTGGAGAATGTTTTGAAATGCCCAACATGCAAAACAATTGCTACTTATATGAGTTATGAGGAGCCAAGTGATAAAGATGTCAATTAATGAAAATGATTTAATTATGGTAAAACCCGGTGAGTATATTAGGGCCGGCCGCACCGGCCAGGCAATATTGAAAATTGAAAAACCAACTCAAGGGTTGATTGTGAAAAAGCAGTCTGAGATTACCGTCACTGAAGACATGTCATTTTTGACGGTTTTGGTTGATGGGCAGCTTGTTAATTTATGGAAGCAAAAAGTAAGTGTGGATTAAGCTGCCACACCAGCTTTGGTTTATTTTATCTGTTGTTAATGTTTTTATTTTTGGTATTGGGTTTACCTTGGCTGACAGACAATTAATGTTAATTGCATTATTAAGCTTTATTTCATGTATAATCAGCCACAAACTGTCTAAGGAGAGAGATGATGATAGAGAACAAGACACTTTTGACTGAATTTGTCAAAAAGTATATAGCGATAGAAGCTGAGATGAAGCTGCTGGCTGCAGACAAGAAAGACTTAGTTTCTGAGTACAAAGACCAGCTTGACGTTAAAGCAGTTCAGGCTGCATTACGAATTGTTAAAATGAAAACCCGCCTCGACGTTTCTGATGCGGAGCTTGAAAATATTATTACATCGCTTGAAAAGATGTCGGGTGTTTAATGTCATTCAGGAAAATACTAAAATACCCTAATTCAGGGTTGAGGAAAAGATCTGTCGACGTAAAAACAGGCGAAGACATGACTGGTGTTGTTGGGGACCTTTGGGACACTTTGAATGTTGCTGGTGGTGCGGGTCTTGCAGCACCGCAGATTGGGATTCATAAGAGAGTAATATATGTTTCATGTCCTGATTTTAGAGGCGAGATGATAAACCCAATAATGCACGAGCCAGAAGATCTCTGTGCGGTGCATGAAGGTTGCCTCTCATTTCCTGGCATAAGTGAGATGATACAGCGCCATCAAAAAGTTTCTGTTACTTTTTCACGCCTGGATGGCAGCACTGAAACGGTGGGGCTAAATGGTCTTTCTGCACAAGTTGTTCAACATGAAATTGAGCACCTTGATGGAAAACTTATGATTGATCACTTTAGAAGATTAAAGAAAGATAGAATAGCAAAGAGGGTTAGGAAGGTTATTACTGAGGCAAAGTCACTTTCAACCTTGCCTGAAGAAACCGAGCCAACCCGTGTGAGCAAGACTGCTCATTTGAGTAAAAAAGAATTAAAACGCCGCAGAAAACGGAAGAAAATGAATAGATAAAAGTATATTTAATATTTGTTGGAGGTTATTGTGACTGAAGAAGAAAGAGAAAGAGTTTTGCAGTATTCGTTTAGAAAATACGATTCGCTTGGTCCGAAGTCTCTATCCGAAGCTAGAAAGAAGCTCTGCAGGAAAATAATGGAAACAACAGACATTACAAAAATTGCGTTTGATGAATTAATTGATGATTTAATAACGCAAAATGAATGGCCAGAGTCAAGGGCAATGGCATATTTTGAATGTATAAGTATAGAAGAAAGGATTTAGAAATGAAACTTAAAGAAGCGTTAGAAATCGCACAATCGTCAGACAGAATACCGGAAGATGTTGCTGAAGAGATTATGACATATGGAATTTCGGCAATTTTAGCCGAAGGGTTGCGTTATAATGAGGCAATTGAAATAATAACAAAAGCAGAAATTTCATTGCGAAGACATCGGGCACAGTCTGTTTCTTTTTGAAGATAGATAAATTAACACAGTAATAGAGAGATAAAATGTTGCAGATGAGATCAGTGATACTGACGCCATCCGGTCCTTGCCCTTATAGGCTCCTGGGTGTTGATGAAGAATCAGTCATAGAATGGGTTAGAAAGTTGAATGAGAAGTTTGCCGGTGAAAGATATTCCTTTGAAGCATATCGCTACTGGATTCGTGACAGCTATGATGTGAACAGTGACGAATTTAGGAAGATAGCTGAAATTTTAGACCTGATAATGAACTGATGCTATATTTAGTGTTGAAGGTGAAAGGTTATGAGTGATGATATTTTATTAGAGTTAAGGACAAATTTGTTGATTGAGTCTTTAACAAAGACAGACAAGAGGGATATTGATCGGATGATTGCAAAAGCATTCGTGTCTAATGGCCCACAGCAGAAAAAAGAAATTAAGAAAGCGATCGAGAAAGAAATTAACTCATCAGCAATGAAAAGGCTTGTTGCCGACATTGTATCGTCAGAGATTACTAAAAATCTCAAGAGTGGAAAAGGAAAAGAAATAACCGTTGATATTACAAAGCGTGTTTTATTAAGGCTTTATAGAGAGTTAGCCTATAATTATACACCTGTAATTGATAGGATTAAGATTTAAATCCGATGAGGTAAAAATGTTACGGTTATTTAAGGGTATATTTGCAGCTGCTTTTTTTCTGCTTTTTTTAGCAATAGTGTTCGACAGCAAAACAAACAACAGGTTGCCATCAAGCAGCACGGATGTTTCTGTTGAACATGTAAATTTTAAACAAATACCAGTTCAAATTAAGAGAGGAAATGATGAGAGGAAATTCAATTTCAAAACTCAGAGAGGACATTCATACTCTAACCGTTAACCAAGCCACGATTCGTCGACGCTTAAATATTCTATGTGTTGTAAATTGTTTGGCTGGTGTGGTAGCTATTGCTTTTTACCTTGTTTAAAACATGAGAGAAGGATCTCTTGTTCTTCCAGCTTCCAGCATTGAACAAGATGGGGATGAAAAAAAACCCTGTGTTGTAGTTCGTGGACCTTATGAACTTGCGGTTATATCTGAGTATTCAGGTAAGAAAATAACGCACCTTAAGAGGTGTGTTGATGTACTTACTCCATCTGGTGATATAATAAAAGGTGTGGCTTGTGAATTATTAGAAAGAGTTTAATGCGATGCAATTAATATTTGGAACGTGCCTGTTTACGTTGATGCATATTTGTGTCTGGTGGGGTACAAATGCTCAATTTATTGAAGGGTGGAAAAAAAGCAACGCGTTGCTTTTGTCTTTAACATTGGCAATCCCAATAACACTTTTGGCATTTTATGGTGCGAGATACACCTATAATGCGTTAGATAATCAAGCTTGGGCAGTTAGATTTGTGGGTTTTGGCATATCATATTTGGTGTTCCCGATATTGACTTGGTATTTTTTAAACGAATCGATGTTTACGTTAAAAACAATGGTTTGCGTATTTCTATCTATCTTGATAATTTTAATTCAGATGAGGTGGTAAGTGAACACTATCTGGGACCAGTTTAAGTTACCCGATATATTTTACAAGCCGCTGGAAAAAGAAATATATCGTTCATCTTTTTGGGCATATTCAAACTCGGTAGAAGATTTCAGTCACAACATTGTTTATTCTGATGGTGTTGACCAGACACCTGCAGCAGAAGTTTTAGGAGAGTTTGTTACTTCTTTTTTTAGCAGGAATAATTTTCCAGCTTTTGTTCATGTTCGGTCTCCCGAACCTGATATTAATCCGGCATATTTGATGAATAAGACAAACCAGTTCTATGGGAATTCAGTTGTGCTCGGTGGTGAGATGGGTATGTCAAAAAATGGCAGGTTACTTCTGTATTTGAATTTGTCTGTTTTTGATACTTTCCAAAATTTTTCACTGGAAGATTTCAATATAGAAAATATTGTTTTTGATACTGCTGCAGTCATTCGTCATGAGTTAATTCATGCAAAGCAATATGATCTTAGGGCAAGGAACCAAAGCATCTCGCGGTTCCTTGCCAAGACAAAATACGAGGAAGAAGGTGTAATAACAGCTCCCCATGAGAGAGCCCGGTATTTATGTTCACATCTGGAGATTGATGCTTATTCTCATGAGATTGCTGAGAGGTTGCTTAATTCAGTGGGGTTAAGTCATTCACTCAATGTTTTGAGGTTTGGGAAAGATTCTGGTGTTCGGTGCCTCCCCTCGCAGCTAAAAGAGTATTTAACTGCAGATATTCCACCTTCGGTATTACAAAACCTTATGGGAAAAATATATTTTCACATTATTGACCTGTCATCACGCAAATTGTCCAGTGAATAGCCTGAACATTGATAGTTAGTATCAACTGGAGTTATAAATGTCAATTCATAAGATTCGCTCAATGATTCGCTCAATTTTAAATGAAGTTTACCAAAGTCATACTTTTGAACCTGTCCGCGGGGACCATGTACAGAATGTAAATCCGGGGTGTAAGCATTTTGAGAGCCAAGGAATAGTAGTTGGTCTTGATGATCTGCCGCGAGGGGCCGGAAAAGTGGTAAAATATATTTGCACAAATTCAGGCCCAACATGGGCAGTTGGTGATTTATTGGAAAAATCGTTAGATCAGCTGGAGCCCATGTGAATCTACCGCTGTTTATTGAAGAGAGCAAGGTTCCTGTTTTTCTTTCATATTTTTCCCCAATAACGATTAATGCAATTACACTTGGTCCGTTTGTATTTTCTAGAAGTGTTATATCAGAAAAGACCCGCCGCCACGAGACAATCCACTGGGAACAGTATAAGGAAACTCTTATAATCGGTTTTTTAGTTTTTTATTTAATGAGCTGGCTGTGGGGAATTTTAAAATATCGGTCAGGAAAAATTGCATATTATCAAATACCATTTGAACAAGAAGCATATTCTAATGATGATGATTGGGTTTATTTGCTTAATAGAAAAAAGTACACGTGGTTGAAATATAAAATTTAAATAAACAAGCCTTTGTTTTTTGTGAAAATTAGAATTGCTTGGAGGCATACTAAAATGTCATTTTTTTTAGATGATACAAAAACTGCTAAAATAAGATCTGACTTAATTGATGTTCACGAATATTTAAGCCACACATATACCTTAATTAGAATTCCCAAGACTGGATCTGAATCAGTTTCTACTGCATTGTTTGACGTTCTTACACCCATTTCTGGTGAAGACTTGGACTGTTCTTATAGGTACCGTCCTTCGAAAGATTTTCTCTGGTGGGATCATTATAGCGCAATTTTTTGTAAGCAGACGCTTGGTGACGATACCTGGAACAAAGCATTCAACATATCAGTTGTGAGAAATCCGTGGGCTAGATTGTATTCGCTGTGGAAATATGCGTGGTGTAGCAATGCCCTCCGTGTTGATGAGGGTTTAGAGCCAGATCCAAGCGATGCTGAAGTGGCAAAATTAAGCTTTGAAGATTGGGTGATGCAAGGTTGTGTGTACCCACAATTTAACCATCAACATCAAAAAATTGTTTTCCCAGAAAATTCTGTCACCAGTCAAGCAGGTTGGCTGTGTGATGAAGATGGAAATTATATTGTAGATTTTATTTCTCGACTGGAAGAGATGGACACGGTTGGCATTCCAGCTTTTAAAAAGCTATTTGGAGATCGTTTTGCGCTGCCAGAAGTAAAGATAAATGCAACGGCACATCCCGGTGAATATATGAGCCATTATAAACCCCACATGATTCAGCGCGTGTTTGAAATGTGCGGTGATGACATCGAAAGATTTAAATATAAATTTGATGGAATCTGTGAACCAGGGTGGGTATATTTAAATGAATGATTTTTCTAAACATAGGTTCCTTTGTGGTTCTACTCCACTCATTAAGATAACTGATAAAATTTATGGAAAATTAGAAACTTATAACCCAACAGGATCTGTCAAGGATCGTATGGTAAATTATGTTGTCTCCCATGCTATAGAATCTGGTGAAATTTGTGAAAACACTGTGCTTTGTGAGGCAACGAGCGGAAACACTGGAATTGCATTGGCTGCAACTGCTGCTGCACTTGATTTAGAGTGTCACATTTTTATGCCGTCAAATATGTCCGAGGAGAGAAAGCAGATGATGTCTGTGTACGGTGCAAAACTTATTGATGTGCCTCCCAATGATTTTGAAAAAGCAATTGAAATGAGGGACGCATTTTTAGCTTCATGTCCTGATGCCTGGTCCCCGAATCAGTTTGCAAATGAAAGAAATATAGAGTGCCACAAGGAACAAACTGCAGAAGAAATAAAAAATCAGGTTGTTGAGCTTGGTGAGGTTTGGGGAGCGTTTGTTCACGGTTCTGGGACGGGTGGTACGATAGAAGGAGTGAGACAATATTGCTTCGAAAATTTGCCAGATACAAAAATTGTGATGGTCATTCCCGCTGAAGACCCACATGGAATTCAAGGTATTGGAGACGGTAAAGATTTTTTAGCTGATCCGAACAACATGGACTCAACCGTTATTGTCAAGACAGAAGATTCAATAGCTCGGGCGAAGAAATTTGCACAATCTACTGGTTTGTTGGTCGGTATTAGCTCGGGTGCAAATATTTTAGCAGCAGAGGAATATTTATGTAAGAACACTGTGGAGGGCATTATCGTTACTATGCTTTGCGACAGGGGTGAACGGTATATGTCGATTTATGGTGATTGAAATGAAGTTACTTCGCAAATATATTTCTGCTACAATTCGCGAGTCACGGTTTAAGCAGATGTCTAAGTCTAAATTTACCGATTTAAAGCAGGTTTTGGCTAATTCTTCATTTTTGGATGCTGATCCGGAAAGTGATTTGGACGATGAAGAATGGTCGTCTGAAGCAGCAAAGGTTTTACGCAGTACTTTAAACGATTATTTCGATGTTAATTTTGGTCAAGGAGTGTTAACAGCCGTGGTAAAAGTGAGTGATTCTGAATCTGCTGGTATTACTAAGGATGATGTTCTTAAGAGTGCAGCGTACGAATTCAAGGATGGATCACATGTTATAGAAATAGTGGTGACCAGCATAGAGCCTGAGATTGGGACTATTGGCGATGATAATTCGCCAGTAACGCACAGCACATTTCGAGATGTCACCGGTGCCGCTCAAAAAGCATATGAAGTTATAATGCATGAGCTCCTTCACATGCAACAGTTTTTGAAGTTCAGCCAAGGAAAACCCACTGCTGAGAAATGGGATCAATTCATGGCAGAATATAACAGGCGTGGTGGAAGCTCTGGTATGGGCCCTGATTACTTCTTTTTCGATGAAGAAGACAGTGCATCTGAGCTAGAAACATTTTCGTTTCAGCTAGCTAATGAACTCATAGATTCTTTAGGGAAAGATGAAGCCATACGAGTGCTTCAGCAACAACACCCGGACCATAATACAATTAGAGATAATTCTTCTACGTTTAGAATTATTGACCAGCGCTCTGATGTTAGTCGTCCAGAATTTCGTGACATGCTCAAGCGTGCTAAACAGTATGCAAAGAGAATGAAATGAATTTACTTCGACAGTATATAAAAAAAATGTTGTTTGAATGGGAACCGGCAAATGATGAGAACATGATGCTTGATCAAGAAGGAATGGAAAAATCTGACCGGGAAAATGTTTCACGCTATTTAAAGTCAATGGGTTTGCTTGAAGGAAAAGTATTAAGCGTAATACCAGCAGATTCTTTTGAATTTCCAGTTGTTCATTATCCTCCCGTGGGTTCCCAAGAGTGCCTTGAAGATCTTGCACAGGTAATCATACAATATGGCAACAGAAAGGTGCCAGAAGCCCTGCAAGATGCCGCAGACATTGACATGAATAGCCTGTTTGAAAAATACCTTGAAAACAAAGGTATAACCTATAATACCAAGTATTATGAAAGTGTCGAGGGTGATCTCGTTCCGCTAATTTCTGAGATTAAAAATTTCTACAATAGACCCAGACCAGCTGATACGGCTCGTTTTTTAGCTGTTGATTTTAGTGGTGACGAACTTGAATCTGCAGGAACATCATCGTACCCCAGCGGTCACACAATTCAGGCTTATGTGATTGCATTGCTTCTGGGCGATCAGTTCCCGTCTGTTGCCGAGGGTTTGTTGGCAATTGCAGAGTTAGTAGCTCAATCTAGAATTGATAGAGGTGTTCACTTTCCATCTGATATAGCTTACGGCCGTGAAGTGGCTTATTTAATTTTCGATGAAATGAAAGACGGGTCTTTTTAGCATATGACAAGGAGTGCTAGCTGTGAAAAATTATGATATAGTATTTCAATGTTTTCGAAACATGTGGAAAGAAGATCCCGGTCACGTTCAATGGTTCAGCTCATCGTGTGAAAGTGGGTGGAGTGATTCCAGGGTAACGTTTTTTTGTACACATTTGTGGTTGTTTGGCTTTTTGATTTTTGAATTTTCTGTGTATAGAAAGAGATGAAAATTTCTAAGCATTTGTTCATTCACTTATTTTGTCTAATGCTTCTTTTATCTCGCTGATATGTTTATCCTCGACAATTGCTCCAATCACAAGAGTTTCTAAAACTTGTGGATGCCCATAAAAGCTTTCTACACTGACAGCACTCAACACTGCAAAGACTTCACCTTTTTTATTTACGAATCCGCTACCTGATGAACCAAACCATGCATACCCTTGAACCATAAGTTTGCCATTTTGGTTTGGGCTTGCAACATTGCACGAAAATGTTAGAAGCTCGTGAGTGCTGGGATAACCGCTATATACAATTTCATCACCTGTATCAATGCCTTGATCAGCAACAACCTTTAAAGGCTTTTTACCCTTGATTTCACCGACTGCTAAAAAGGCGATATCTGCATCTTTGTCTTTCCACAACAACCTTGCTGCTGTCTGTTGCGCGCCTGATTCTACAACAAATAATTCACCTGATGGAACCACATGTGCAGCAGTCAATATTCCAAAAGAGCCACCACCGAAAATGTTACCGCCTATTTTAACATACGTTCCTGACCCATGCCCGTGAGGTGTTATTATTTTTACAGTTGCAGATCTACTTTGCTTGTGCTGTCTACTTAATTGTACTGTGTCTTGGTGGTTTATTATATTTGGTTTTGGTTCGTCGGCAGAGATTGAAGTGGGCAGAAAAAGCAATGATGACAATAATAAGTGTTTTAGTTTCATTTTATCCTCGGTGTACAATAATTAACTATAAGTGAGTTTGCTATGAGTTATAAAGTTTTAGGTTACATAAAAAACGAGAAAGATTTTAAGACAATTTCTGAATGGGAAAGCATTGCCAAAACAATATTAAACTTTCAACAAGCCGGCTATGATACTCGTGGTGGAGGGTTCAGGTGTTCTAGAATGCTGGAATGTTCTGTTGAGGTATTTGAGAAATTCAGGAATATTATTAATCGAGAATTTGGCTATCTATATCATGATGTAGATCGATTCGAACAGGTTAATTTAAAGAATTTTTTTAATTTTATTGAGGATTTTGTAAATTATCGTGTATGGACATTACGGCGTAATTTCGAAATATATTTTGCAGATGTTGATAATTTAAGATTTGCTTACTTCTACACCCGCGATGATATTGAACCATATGTCATGATTGATGATGAATTTACACTGCAGGTTTATGGTGATACCTGGAATCCAAAGGTTGTCTATCATTACGCCACTCCGAATGGTGCAAAAAATATTGCCGACGCTATTGAGAACAAAAGACAATTTGATATTTCGTGCTTCACAATAGCAGAGCGACCATTTTTTAGAAAACAATCAAACATCTTGATGAAACTTGAGGGAAACGTCCGCGCAGGTTTCAAGAGCGACATAAAATCGTTCGCCGTCAACAACGGCCGAAGAGCATGCAACCTCTATAGATTGGGTTATCCAGATGGGGCAAGTAATTTGTGCTACGAATTAGAAAGCTGTGACACGAGCAATCTAACTTCACTTTGGAATGAGTACATTACCACACCCATCCGAATTCTGGGAAGCGAGGTTGTTGGATGAAATGGGCAGACGTGCACCGTAGCATTAAAAAAACCACAGAGACATGGGTTGTCTACTTGTTAGAGTGCAACGATGGTTCTTATTATTGTGGGATTACGAACAACCTTGATAGAAGAATTCAAGAGCACAATTCAGGGAGTGGTGCAAAGTATACTAGGGGTCGTACACCTGTTAAGCTACTGACAAGCAGCGAAGCTAAAGACAGATCAGCGGCATTAAAACTCGAATCCGCGGTTAAAAAACAAAGAAAAAATAAAAAGGTGCAATTTCTGTCAGGCCATAGGAATATAGAATAACACCATACTTAAAAATGTGGTTGTGAGAAGTTAATGAAAAATTTTTTGTCATTTTTGTTTTGTATTTCCCTCATCGGGTGTTCTGATTACAAGTTAAGTAAAATCCCTGAGCCTGATATTGTTGCATCACCTGAAAACATTGATTATGGTGCAGTGCTTGCAGGTGGAGATCATAAGTCCGCGGCCGTCGAGGTGTCGAATGTTGGAACAGGTGTTTTAGAAATTCAAGGTATTGCACTGTTAGAGGGCGATACAACATTTGAAGTATCCGCAGATTATAATTCCGACCTATCACCCGGCGAAACTACTGAAATTATTGTTCGCTATTCCCCCTTCACCTATTCAATAAATGCCGATAAAATGCGGATATTTTCAAATGATCCTGATGAACCTACAGTTGACATAGGCATCGGTGGAAGTGGTGATGCCCCGGTGATAGTTGTTGATCCGGATTATCATTCGTTTCTTGACGTATACGTGGGTTGTGATGATTTTATCCCAGTTGGAGTGGCAAATGAGGGCAATGTAGATCTTGAAATTTATGATATAAATCATTTGGCTAGTCTACCTGCGGATTTTTCTTTGTATGATTACGAACCATTTTTTGGGATGCTTCCTATTGTTGTTCCACCTTCAGAAGAAATAACGTTAGAGATCTACTATACCCCGTCAGACGGCTATGACGATGTTGGTTATATAGAACTGACATCTAATGATCCAGTCCGGCCCATTGTACACTCTGATCATGACGGAGATGGTGACTATGAAAAGTGGGCTACTGATTCTTTTGAACAGGATGAGACTGTTGATGTTGATATTCTTTTTGTGATCGACAACTCTGGGTCAATGAATACAAATCAATCGAATTTTAAGTCGAATTTTTCCTCTTTTATATCTGTGTTTTCTGCCGCTGGTGTTGATTATCGGATAGCCTTTATTACGACCGACGATGCTTCGTTTGTTAACGGTCAAGTTATAAGCCCAACAACCCCTGATCCCATTGTTGCTGTAAATGACATTGTTGACATGATCGGCACTACAGGTAGTCCGAATGAAAAGGGATTGTATCAATCATACTTGTCTACAACCACGGGTGGTGACGCCGCCCCAGGTGGTGCATTTTTTCGTGAAGATGCAAAATTTGTAGTAATTTATGTTTCTGATGAGCCTGATCATTCAACATCATCAATGTCCCCGTCAGATTATTCATCCCACTTCCGCGGATTGAAGTCTTCTGCAAATCTTGCTGTCGCTCATGCAGTTGCAGGAGATTATCCCGGAGGTTGTTCAGGAAATGGTTCGGCACAATTTGGTGATGGGTATTATGACGTTGTCGGTTTGCTTGGTGGAACATTTTTATCTATCTGTGCAAGCGACTGGGGCTTGTCGATGGATACCCTTGCCCGGGAGTCAGTTGCAGAATCAACTTTTATTTTAACTGAACAGGCAGTTGAGGGTACTATTGAAGTAGAGGTCAATGGAGTCCAATCAACTGATTGGTTTTATGACGTATCAATTAACGCAGTTCAGTTCACTGTAATACCACCTGAAGGTAGTATGATTGATGTTTTATATGCTGCTTGGTCTTGTCTTGGAGAATAAAAAATGTTAAAAGTTGGTGATCGGGTTTATTATTGGTATCGAATGAATCGAGTTGGAACTATTGTTGGCACCAGGAGATCCGATAGGAAAACATGGCTGCAAGGTGCCACTCCTGCAAATGCAATTGATATTGTAGTTCGTTTTGACGATGGTACGGAAGAGGCATATCCATCTGGGGAGCTTAGGCTTGTCGAATGAACTTAATGAGTTTTTGAATGTTTTATCTTTAAGGACATCTCTTGAAGAAGTGTTGGGCTGGGATGATCACCTCGCTGATTATCTCGTTGGGGCTTGGTCACAATTTCCTGTGAAAGAGGATAGTAACAAGGAAATGATGATCGCTTTATACACTGCGCAGCTTCCACAAGAAAAATATGAACTCTTTGCAAAAAATTTAGAAAAATGGTTAACAGACAATTATAATACATTTACGAGGTGAAGATGTTATTAATTGATAAAGACCGAACGGGTGATATAAGCATATCACAGTTTTCTAGCGAGCTGTTGGAGGGTGAAATTGTCGAACCTTCCGGTGAAAATATTTCTATTTTGTTTGTGGATGTTGAGACCACGGGGCTCTCATATGACAATGATAAAATAATTCAACTTGCCTGTCGACCAGTTCTTGTGGACAAAGCCACTGGCTCTCTAACTCGAGTGATGGGAAACAAGATCTTTTTTAATGATCCAGGTTTTCCGATTTCAAAAGAAATAAGCGATTTAACAGGCGTGACAGATCAAGACGTGAAAGGAAAGTCGGTAGATTGGATTTCGCTTGCAAAGATAATGAATAGGGTTGATTTTGTAGTTGCTCATAATGTTCGGTTCGATCGTCACTTTATAAAGAAGCACATGATTGAATCAGGTGTAGTTATGCCTGAAACAATTTGGGGTTGTACAATGTCACAAATTGACTGGCGTAAGGTATGCACAGCTGGTAGATCATTGGAAACACTGAGCGCATGGCACGGTTTTTATTATTCTGCGCATGACGCCGGTGTTGATGTAGATGCAATGATATACTTGTTAGCAAGGTCCGGGTTTGTAAACGAACTTTTAGAAAATGCTTTAAAATCTCAGTACAGGGTTTTTGCCTGTAATTTCCCGCGCAATAAAAACGATGAACTCAAATCCCGTAAATATAGATGGGATCCTGATGTTAGGATGTGGTGGACTGGTTTTGACAACAAAGAATCAGCAGATGAAGAAGTTGATTGGCTTAAGCAAACAAGCGGAGTCGAGCCTCAGATATTTGAAGTGAAACCCAACCATCTGTTTGATTAAGCGTTAGATATTTAACATGTAAGACAGGAGAAAAGAATGGCGTCTACCATATCTAATAAAAAAATGACAGTGACCATTAACGAGACGATAACACTCGGTTCTGATGATTACGGAAATAGAACACAGTTTCATATTGACAATATAAATGAAGTATCCAAGAGAGTATTAGCAGTACCGACTCATCAAGTGTCAGTGTTGAAGCTCTCATCGTCAGCAGGCGCTGGAACTTATGCGAGCGGGAGTATGAAATATGCCAGAATTACAAATTTAGATAACGAAAATTATGTGAGATTAACGTTTATGAGTCAATCCGCAGGAACCACTAAGAACAAGTGTGTTTTCAAGCTTGATCCATTGAAATCATTTGTTGTTACAAACGATGCATATTCAGGTTCGGGTACCGGCACCACATTTGATTCTTTTCAAAGTTTTACTGATATAAAAGCGAAAGCAAATTCATCCACTGTTGATATAGAACTCTATGTAGCATCAACCTGAGGCATAAATGGGCGAAGTAATTTATCTTGATAGCTATCGGCAAAAGATTGTTGAAGACGAAAAAAAAACCTTAGAGGAAGAAGAAAAACGTGTTCAAGAGTTAAAGGACTTGCTAGAAAAATTAATAATAGAAAATAACATTAGATACTGTGAAGATCCTCCTATTATGTGGTATAATATAAATGATGGTGAGTATCATGGTGATCAAGAAACAGGTTACTATTGCGCAATAGACCCGCGTTACTTTCTTGATTATGATTATGATCCAAGTGATCATTAAGGGAAAAGATGAAATTTACACACACTCTTTGTTTTGACGATGTTTTGATTATGCCAAAATATTCAGATATTTCTTCCAGGAAAGAAATTGACATATCTCTAAATTTAAGTGGAGACATAACACTTGATATTCCTATAATCTCTAGCCCAATGGATACTGTCACTGAGTCGTCAATGGCTGCTGCTCTTTGTGCTGCGGGTGGAATTGGAATCATCCATAGATATAACTCGCCCAACGATCAAGCCTTGATGGTTCAAGCGGCTGTTAGTAGAGGGGCAAAAAATATTGGTTTTGCAGTTGGAGTTGGAGAAGATGCGGTAACCCGTGTTGAAAAGTGTGTTGCTGCTGGTGCAAATCTAATTTGTGTTGATGTGGCTCACGGCCATCATTCGTTAATGCGCTATACACTACAGGTTCTTAGAAATACATTCGGTTCTGAAGTTCATATAATGGCAGGAAATGTCGCGACAGCTTTTGCATATGAAGATCTTTCTAAATGGGGAGCCGACTCAGTTAGGGTTGGCATAGGAGGAGGATCCATCTGTTCCACCAGAGTTCAGACGGGTCACGGAATGCCCACATTTCAGTCTGTTTTAGACTGTGCCACAGCGGATGCCGACGCAGCGATTATAGCTGACGGAGGTATAAGAAATTCAGGCGATGTTGTTAAGTGTCTTGCGGCAGGCGCTGATGCAGTAATGCTTGGGTCTCTTTTGGCGGGCTCTGTAGAATCGCCTGGCGAGATTGAAATAACTCCTGCTGGAAAAAAGATAAAGACGTATCGGGGGATGGCTAGCAAAGACGCGCAAATTAATTGGCGCGGGCATTATTCGTCAATTGAAGGTGTCACATCTAAAGTTAGATTTGCTGGCCCTGTTGAGAATATTTTGTTCGAACTCGCGAACGGAGTTCGGTCAGGGCTTTCATATAGCGGCTGTCGTAACATTACTGAATTTTTTAGTAGAGCAGAGTTTATTCAGCAATCACCCCTTGGCCAGAAAGAATCTAGTACACACATTTTTGAGAGAGAATAAATATGAAAATTGCGCTTGTTCCAATTTCTGCAAAACCATATCATGCCGGACATCACTATCTAATTGAGAGGGCGGCATTAGAAAATGATAAAGTGCTTGTGTATGCTTCGACTTCTGACAGGATTCGAAAAGGTGAATTTCCAGTTATGGGTTCTGTGATGGAACATATCTGGAAAAATGAAATAGCTTATATTTTGCCAGACTGTGCAGAAGTTATTTATGGTGGGTCTCCAGTTAGAAAGGTTTATGAAGCAATCGGCGCTGCATGCGAGAATGTTGACATGTCAACAACATTTACCGTGTATTCTGATGTTGTCGACACAAAAGAGAACTATCCTACAGAAAATAGAAGAAAATATATGGAGCCTTTATATTCTGCTGGCATAGTTAAATTTGCTGCAGAGGTCTTACCTGAGGCATATATCCGTGGGGCAGGTGCTCCAGATATTTCTGCCACAAAAATTAGAAAAGCTCTTGCAGCTGGAGATTTTGTGAAATTTACAAGTTATATGCCTTCTGGGCTTAATAGTTATTCCTGCTGGAATCATTTGCGGCGATAGCCGTATATTTATTTAAATAATTAGTGAGGTTTTAAGATGAAAAGATTGAGCGCCCATGGGCTGCGAAAATTAATTTTGAGTGAAGTGAACAATATCAGGAATCCTTCTACATTTCGAAAGTTAATGCTTGAAGAAGAGGAAGAAGACACATCAGGTAAATTGACCGGTGAATATAAGGGTGATCCAGTCACCAAGACTACAAACGTAAAAGATGTCGATCCGGTCGAAATGGCAAATCAACTATTGTCTGGTGACGATGATGCTCCACTCGTTGCGTCTACGCAAGGTGAATGGTTTGCAACATCTGGTGCAGAGGCAAAAGCTTGGATTGAAAAGATTGGTCCAGATGTATTCGTACAGCGGCTTACGGCGTTAGCAGCAAAGGTTCCAACAACCGGACTTCCTAAATCGGTTATGCCATTTTTGCCAGGTCCCGAAGATGCAAAAGGGAAATTCAGCCAGGTTGAAGATGCCCTGAGTCCAGGTGGCGAGTTTAATGTCGACACCCACGAAGAATCAGGTGGTGATACTGAAGAGAAGAATGAGTCGCTTGTCCGCGGTGCAGAGTATCTACTTTTTGAAAAAGCACCACCACCTGCTCCAAACACTTTTTTAGGTTTGGACGATGCAGGCACAGAGTTTATGACTGGCGGTCTTGAAGATGGCGATCCAAAAGATGACAAGATTACAGTCACGCAAGGTGGGTCACTTGCGGCTGCCGATGCTATTCCAACCCAGTCTAATATTTTGATCTACAAAGGTCTTGGAATGGCGATGAATCCCAAAAATCAAATAGCTGGTGGACCCCTTGATGCATGGGCAGGAGTTAATGGTGAAATTTTAGATGGTCACCATCGTTGGGCAGCTACAATGTTCAATGACCCTTCTGCATCGATGGGCCTCGCCGGCGAAGTTGACCTGCAAGGTTTAGGCGCCGGAAACGAACAAGAGGTGCTTAAATATCTTACCGCCATTGGTAATGCGTTGGGAAATGCGACTAAGATGCCAAAGAAAGAAAGCGCGCAGCATTCTCTCGACAATGTTATTATGGAACACTGGCGTCGAATGGCCGGCATTTAATTAGCGGGGTAATTTAATGGTTCATTGCAAAGTATTCACCGGACCTATGTTCGGTGGCAAGACTACACGTTTGCTCACTGTAATTGAGAGAGATATGATAAGAGGTTTAAAAGTTGCTTGTTTCAAGCCACTAATAGATATTCGCTATTCACAACAAAAAATAACTTCTCACCTTGGTGCAACCGTTAATGCCACGGTTATTCGTGATGGAGAAGATATCTTAAGGTTTGTTCGGGCGAATACCTGTGATTCAGTCGCTGTTGACGAACTGTTTATGGTTCCCAATTCCGGTAAGGCTTTAGTTGAAGTTTTTCGAATGGGAATTAATGTGTACGTATCGACGTTGCAGCTTTCTTCAATTCCAGAATCTTATGTTGAAGTCGATGCAATCTTACCTTGGGCTACAGAAGTTAAGGTGTGCCCAGCAGTGTGCGTTCAATGCGGTGCTGATGCTTATTATACATATAAAAAAGGTGGTGATCCAAATGCTGCTGTTGAAATTGGAGGGGCGAATTTATATGAGCCTCGTTGTTTTCAACATTTTTTCAGTTAATTTTGATATGTAATTATATGGGTGATGATTCAAAAACGGGCGTTTTGGAAGAAGGTGATTTCGTAGTTGTTTTTGGTGCGACAATACAGAATGACGGCAAGGGTACTTATCACAGAATAATAGCAAAAGTGCTTGCTGTCGGTGTACATGATGCGTTTTTACAATGTTCAACATCTCAACGAAATTTTAAGCGACCTGTTAAGAATTGTTATAAGATACCAAAACATTCTAACTCACTTAAGCAAGTAAAGTCACCATCACTTGGTGATTTAGTACTTTCTCTTTCGGGTGGAATTTACAGGGCGGAAAAAAGGATAGTTGGAATTCTGATTGAGCTGATCGATAAACCTCCAAATGATTTGGACGCCCGCTTGCTTTGTGGGAAGGAAACTCATGTCGTGCCGTTTAATACATTGATAGTAATGGAGGGTCGGTAGTTGACTAAGGTTAAAGTTGCTTTTTTTAAGGGAAGCGAAACATGGCTTCATAGACTCATCCGATGGTGGACAAAAAGCCCATACAGTCATGCTGAGCTTGTTATGCCTGATGGAATTACATGGGTGAGTATAAGCCCTTTTTTAACATCACGTGTGGCACCTCGAATAAAAACTCACATTGAAAACCCGGGAGATTGGGACTATTTGACCTTCACTTTAAATTTTAGAGAGCCGGTTGAAAAATACCAACTTGACCAGCTTTATAAATTTATTAATATGACTCAAGGGTCGAAGTATGACTGGGTTGGAATGTTAATGTCCCAATTTTGCCCTTATTTAATCAAAAGAAGAGACAAGTGGTACTGCTCTGAGTGGATTGCACATGCATTAGTTAATTCTCGTATTGTGATGTGGGATGATTTAATGTTATATGACACCCCTGATCTTTCGCCAGGCAGGCTATATGAGATTTTATTGAAGTATTCTGATGAAGAAGTGTAGATTTAAATTTGCTGATATTTATTTTCGATGTCTGAAGAAGTTATAAAAATTAATGTTGGTGATCTGGTAATACAGAAGACAACCGGAAGCGCGCTGACTGATCGTGTTAGGGAAGATCGTGTTGGCCTTACTGGCGTCGTCATTAATATTCACCACACAGAAGGGCCATTGGCAATGTGGTCACCACTGACAGCAGAGGTTTTGTGGTCGGACGGATTGTTGACTGGCGGATTTTTGGTGGCTGCGCTTGAACTCGTGACTGATTAGTTTATTTTTTACCAAGCAATCGATTTCTTTCTTTTTTGGTGCCACCACCTCGCTGACCAAGCTCATCTTCTATCCATTCTCGGCCGATTCTGTTTGTTATTGGCCTTGAAAGAAATGCACGCACTGCACCTTTCACGTCATCGGCTAACGGTCCGTAGACAGTATTGTCAACAATGATTATATTGTTGCCACCAAAGAGTGATTGAAATGCGCCCAGGTTCTGTTGTACCTTCTGCCAAATATCCTCAACGAGTTTTGTTGGGAGCTTTCTGTCTCTGTTTCTGTTTCTTTCCTGCGCAACCTCAAGAGACGTGTTAACAAAGACCATGTATGTATCATAGCCCAGTGCTTCAAGCGCTTCTTTTTTCTCTGACACTTTCGTAAAGTCATCTCCTGTTCCATCTAGAATTACTCCTAACCTTCCCTTTGTGTATTGTCCTTGAAGACGTTTTTTTGCAGCAGACGCTCTAGCTCGGGGTGATGAGGGATCTTTTGGATCTGTGACAGCATCAAATTCCTCATCTGACATGTCAATGAGATCGCTGGGGGAGATACCAGCATCTTTAAGAAAAAGTTCAAATGCTGGATCTGAATTTACTATTTTCAATCCAGAATCAGTACCTACGCTAATTGCACTTTTTGGATCACCGCCAAAGATAACTTTTGCTGTATAACTTTTTCCAGACCCCGGACCCCCTGCCATAAACACAGCCTTTAGTATTCCAGGATCATAGATTCCTTCTGATAGAATATTTCGAATAAGAGATCTTAGTACTGTTTCGGTAATTTTCATAAGCCACCTTGATTAAGTTACCCATATAAATATGCTGGGCAAGCTGTTTTATCCCTTTGTTTCAGGGTAATGTATCCATTCAATTGCATTTCCATAAGGATCACACAAGTAATAATACTTGCTAGAGTCTCTGTGCTCACCGATTTCATCTGTCTTGCAAGGGAATAGCTCAGTTGTCTTACATTTAATTGCAAAGTGTGCAGGGTGATCACCTGGTAATACAAGTGCGAGTTTTGTCCCGAATACTTCAATCAACGCCCATGAATTATCTTGATATAGAATATCACCACCTGTTTTTGAGACATACCACTCCACTGCTTCTGCAATGTTGTCTACAATAAACGCGACGTGATCAATCATTATTCCCTCCACCTCTGCTGGAAATATAAACAAATGAGTGCAAATATACATTAAATATTGCCCAGTGTCAATAATGAACAGACATGATGCTTTTGTGGCTTAAAAAAAGTTGTGTAAATCTGTGAAGATGCACGTCACGTGTGGTATAATATTAATGTTGATGGGGAATGGAATGCTTTTTTTGTTACTTATTTTGTGGGTTTTCGACCTAATAAATTTCAGGCAGGTTTGTACATTTTGGTTCACCTGGATGATTATCAATATCTGCTGTTTTTATCTGGCAGGTTTCACATATTACAAGCTCTTAATTGAACCAGCCATTAATTTTTTTGGATGATTTTGTCGTAGGTTAAAATGGAAATGAATAAAGAAAAATATGAAGATCTCACCTTGCGATTTGCAAAGGAGCTCCACGATGTTGGTGTAACTGATAACATGAAGAGGATTGTTGAGGCACAGTATACAAGACATCCAAATTCAATTAATACATCAACAGAAGAAACTACAGATAGGTTTACGTATCGCCATGGTGGATATATGATCGAAGCTGTTAGGACTGTAAAATTAGTTGTAAAGAAATGTGCTCAGTGATGAACAAATTCATTGATTATGATAAATTTAAAATTGTGAAATATTGACGGATTTAAATGATGAGCTCCAAACCTATTGTAAAGAATATAAAGCCAGAAGATATAATTACAGATTCTAAAGACAATGATATTGAAAACAGAATTAAACAAATTGAAGAGCGTGTAAATTCCATTGAAAGAATTTTAATGCGAATTTTAGATACGATCGAGCTTGATTATCCAAGTCTGTCACTTTAATTTCTGGATAGATTATGAATTATAAACAAAAAAAACGTGTGACTAGAAAACAATTGATCTGTGACATAAAGGAAAATTTTATTAAGCGATTGATGAATGAATCACTCTCTATGAAAGAAACTAAGAGGGTGGTTGAACAAGTTGCAAAATGCAATAAAATTTTATTTGATCTAGATTTAGAGTGTGTTTAACAATATAAGGAGTGTGTGTATGTCAATAGAACAAGTTGGTCCTTTTGCAAAGGCGGGCGTTTTTGCGGAAAATTTTGTTCAAATGTTAATTTTTAATTCTTCTGTTTTTGAGTTGATGGAATGGATGGATGAGGTTGAGGCTGGGCTTAATGACCCAACCCTACCAAGGGAAGTGAAAGAACAAGTGCTTGTCGACTACAATGAAATTAAACGAAGATTCAGTGCTATTTCTGGATCATTGGCGTGTGGGTAATATATTATGAAGCGAAATCGATCTCCTCGGATAAACCCTGATCACGATTATATTAAAATGGGGAGCTGTAATAGATGTAAGAGAAATAGGGTCAGTGTGGTTATCCACCACCCGCTTAATGGCTCTCGACCATATGCAATTTGTCATTACTGCAGCAAGGAAACTTGGGATGCAGTTGGAGAGGCAAATAAGGAAAATTTTCTAAAACACGGTAATGTTACTAAGCGCAGGCCCAGACAAGACCGCGGCCACCGACAAAAGCGCCATCATGGTTCAACCCCGCGAACAAAGCATAATAATGATTAAAATTCTTGGCAGAATCCCACGGAGCTGTTGCGTCGCTGTGAGCGGTGGTGTTGACAGCATGGCTGTTTTAGATTTCCTTCGGAGATCTCATGACGTAATTGTATTGCATTATAATCATGGTACCGAGTTTGCAAACCACGCAGAAGAAGTAGTCAAGAAATATTGTCAGAGTTATGACATACAGTTATTTGTTGGCAGATTGGGTTGCGAGGTTATGCCGGCTGGTGTTTCTAAGGAGGCATGGTGGCGTGATAAGAGATATAATTTTTTTGATCATACATTTGCAAATCATTTAGATAATCGACCTATTATTACGTGTCACCATCTTGAAGACGCAGTAGAGAATTGGGTTTTTACCAGCATGCATGGGAACCCTGCATTGATACCATACAGGAGAGAAAAATATCTCAGACCTTTTTTAACAACTAGAAAAAGTGAATTTTATTCGTGGTGTGAGAGAAAGAATGTCCCGTGGGTGACAGATCCCAGCAACACAAATATTGCGTTTCGTAGAAACTATATTCGTCATAAAATGATTGAGCATGCTTTGATGATCAATCCTGGGATACACAAGACAATAAAAAAGAAATACAATAAGGAACAATAGAATAATGTTTAGTAAATATTCGATTTTGTTATCTATCGTTTTCATTGGCACGGTTGATCGTATCATTGGTGAGGTAACAACTGCTGAGCTGACGGGTCCGTCATTGACTCAACCTGTTCAGGTTGACTTTTACACTGCAATGTTTCCGTGTGCGATAGAGGAAGGTGACTTGTTCTACATTCACATTGTCGATGGCGTAACAGAAATTCGTTGTGGTGAGCCAGATTAATGTAGACAAAATGTGTTGTTTCTGTGAAGTTAGTTGCCAAATATGGTATAATATTAATGAAGGTGGAGGAATGGAGGTTCCAAATTGAAGAAGAGAGTTTTTGTAGATATGGACGGAGTGTTGGTTGATTTTGCTGGTGCTCTAAAGAAAGTCCCCGGAGATGTGCTTGAAAAATACCACGGTAATCTAGATGAGGTTCCAGGCTTGTTTGCAATAATGGAACCGATTGTGGGTGCCATCGACGCATTTAACCGACTTTGTGAAAAGTATGACGTTCACATTCTCAGTACTGCGCCTTGGGATAATCCGGGTGCATGGACACACAAGAGAGAGTGGGTTGAAAGGTACTTGGGTAAAAATGCATACAAGCGACTGACATTAAGTCACCACAAGAATCTTTTAAACGGTCACTTTTTGATTGATGATCGAACCGCCAACGGCGCGGGTGAATTCGAAGGTAAACATATTCTGTTTGGTGGGGAAGAGTTCCCCGACTGGACGACTGTTCTTGAGTTTTTGGAGGCATAAATGAAGAATTTAAGTTGTGTTCTGCCGGCTGGCACTAGTTTTTACAAGTCAGTACTTGGTCATAATAATTTTGTGTATCCTGGTGCCACGTCTGATACCATTATTGAAGATACCATATATACTACACTTTCTTTTGTGGGAGGTGGTTCTAAGGCTGCCTTGAGGGTTTCTGAGTGTGCTATAAGCCATGATGGCAATCCGGATCGAAATGTGATTATTTGGGTTGAAAAAAATAAGATTCTGTGAACTCATCCTGATTATGTGATATAATCTAGAATGAGGTTGGGGAATTAAACTAACCTATCTTTGACATTGCAAACAAAATAATAGTTATTTTGCGCCCTTAGCTCAGTTGGATAGAGCATTGGCCTTCTAAGCCAAGGGTCGTAGGTTCGAATCCTACAGGGCGTACCATTTTTATGGTACCTATGCAGCTTGGTTTGCCGATCAAGCGGGTGTTCATTTTCAGACTAAAGACGGCAATCTTTGACTTGAAAATGTCAGGGTTCGAATCCCTGAGGTTACCAGTATTTATGTGGGAGACACAGACCAGAGCTTGATGTTAGATGAGGGTTAATGACCGATGGCATCATCGTGGTTGCGTAAGCGTGGTCGAAGTACTGACTTTACAGGCTGTGTCTAGTTGGGGAAGATGGGAACCCTAGCATTTTTTAAAGGGATGTAGCTCAATCAGGTTAGAGCATCGCTCTCATAAAGCGCAGGTTCTCGGTTCAAGTCCGAGCATCCCTACCATATCAGCCTGAGTGGTGGAATAGGTAGACACAAGAGACTTAAAATCTCTCGCCCCAATGGGCATGCGGGTTCAAGTCCCGCCTCAGGTACCATTTTATAAGACAACTTTAGTAAATTGTGAAGGAGGTACAATGGCTAAGATCAAGAGAACCCGCACCAAGTCAACACCCAAAAAGACTTGGCAAGGCAATAGCGGGAATACAAAAAGAGGTAATAAAGGCGGAGGTCCAAACGGCTCTACCAAGTCAAAGAATTATCGTAAGCGATATAGAGGGCAAGGAAAGTGATTCCTTGGGTTGTTAGCTCAGTTGGTAGAGCATCGGACTTTTAATCCGCAGGCCCCGGGTTCGAACCCCGGACGACCCACCATTATAAATCCTGTTGCGAGGACGCACAGGTGACGTTGACTCACGCGTCAGTATTTCGGTACAACTTCAACCGACCGAAGGTGAGCAGGAAGTATCTCTGGGGCGAGGTCCTACAGGCAAGGACACCCGGTTGTTACCCGGGAGGTTATTGGTTCAAGTCCAATCGCCCCAGCCATTTATCTAGATACGGTACAATAATTCAAATTAGAGAATGAATTCAAAACAAGATTCGCTTATATGAATAAGCTGTCCGGAGTTTATCAAGATGCAGTAGTCAAATGTGATCCATCCTCCAACACCTAGAAATTCTGATCGAGTTATTTCGATAACGAGACCATATTCTCCATAGTCATTTCTGTATGGCTTTTTTAGTTTGACAACATGACCCACCTTGACATTCATACAATTAAGTATTGGTGCGTGTTGTAATCATCTGCACCGACATTTTGATTGTGCAAATTAAGGCTTAAGTCGCTGCCGGTCAGGTTTATTGAGCTGGTGATTTTTATAGTTAATTTATAATATGAAGACTTTAAAGTTAGATAGTTCTTATAGACCAGTACAAATTATCGATGCTTACGATGCATTTTGTATGATTTATATGAACAGAGCAAATTTAGTTGAAGCGTACCCAGGCCAGTTTTTGTATTCCACCCACGATAAATTTCCTCTTCCCTGCGTGATATCTTTGAACCGATATGTTAAAATTCCCAAAATTACCCTTACATGTAATCGTCGAAATGTTTTTTGGAGAGATAAAAACACATGTCAATACTGTAGAAAAGTTTATAATATTGACATTTTAACAATGGATCATGTGACCCCCAGGAGCAAAGGAGGTCCGAAATCATGGGAAAATATTGTGACATGTTGCAGGGGATGCAATCAAAAGAAAGGGAACAAGCTTCCACATGAAGTGAATATGTTTCCGCTAAAACTACCTACCTCTCCATCACCGTATAGATTTCATACCTTGGGAAAAGAAACAATTCACCCACAGTGGTTACCATATTTGGGTGGGTATAAATTTTCTTGGGAGAAGTGACCGAGTGGCTTAAGGTACCGGTCTTGAAAACCGGCGTATGGAAACATACCGTGAGTTCGAATCTCACCTTCTCCGCCACATTTTTAATATTGAGGAAGAATGTTAATTTGTCCAGAAAGAAAATATGTGTTTTTTAAACCGTTAAAATGTGCCGGTACGTCTATTGAACATGCTCTTTATGGTGCCACAGGTCACGGCGCTCTTTGCACTGGCAGTTCGTGTGGTGAAAAAATTGAGTATGTTGGCAGAAATAATTTTCTTAACAATAAAAAGCGATTTCTACAACATACGCCTCCGGACATTTTTTATTCTAAGACAACTGATCCTGAATTTTATTTAAATTATACTAATATTAGTGTCGTGAGAAATCCATGGGACGCTTTGGTTTCATATTATTGGTGGTGTGTAGCCGAGGATAAAACAAATTCGTTTTCGCGTTTGGACGCTGTGATTGAAAGGCAAGATTCTGATGAGTTAGCTATGCAGAAATTTGAACGAGCAATGACTTATCCCTCGCTTTATAGGAACGATCCAATTGCTCACGAGATCGGATTGGGACAAGAAATTTCATCTCCATTTATATTTTTTCATGTTTTGAATAATAAATTTTTAGATCATAGAGTTGACAGGTACATTCGGTTCGAAAGATTAAATGATGATTTTAAGTTATTATGCAAAGAACTTAACCTTCCGAGTTTGATTCTTCCACACCATAAGGCTGGTCTGCACATTGTGAAGAGAGATTATAACGTCTATTATAATGATTGGATGAAAAATATAGTTTCTACAAAATTTTCTCGTTATATTAAGAAATTTGATTATAAGTTTGGTGTATAAATTTATTACATGTTATACACATTTAAGTTTCTTTGTTATTATTTTCCAGTGCCGCTTTAGCTCAGTTGGCCAGAGCAGCTGATTTGTAATCAGCAGGTCCACGGTTCGAATCCGTGAAGTGGCTCCAGATTATGTGACGCTAGTGTTTATTAAGAAACAAAAACTTCCAGATATTTATCTTTCACACAAAATTGAAGCGAAACACTCCGACGTTCATGGGGTGGGGGTATTTGCGGTTGAAGACATCAGGTCACGCGAGGTAATTGAACGCTGTCATTTGATTTGTTGTGCTCCAGAGACATTTCAAATTTTGGAAGACGCGTGTGGCTATCCACATATTTTAGAAACATATGTTTTCGCCGACGTTGATGTCGCACTTGAGATTTCTAGATGTTTCCCTACTGGTTTTGCAACGTTGTACAATCATGCCCCCCAAGATGATCGCAATGCTATTTTTCGATTCGAGACAAATGAAAAAACCAAGTATCGATATTTAGAGTTTATTACCACTCGCCCCATCTCTGCCGGGGAAGAAATTTTCACATGCTATAATCCGGAGATCGCAGAATTTAATGATCTTGGTATAACCATCGGCCATGGCCAAATCGAATTACAAGACTCATCAAGAGGCATTGCCGGCATTGATCAAAATCAGGGTGTGAATGATTGGATGTTGAAGGGTTCACACGACCCAGGAAAATCAAAAATTACTGATGAATAATCGAGGAATGACAGTGCATTTTTTTATTTTTTTATTCTTATTTTCATGCAGCACAGAAGTCGGCCTTATTGGGTATACTGAAAAAAGGCAGGATACGTCACACACAGCTGATTCTGCTCCCGATGATTCAAGCACCACTTCGCCCGTGGACTCCGGCGATACTGACATGCCGAACACTGGCATTACTGGTTATGCCCACTATAAACTTCGGCAAGTTGCTTGTCCAGCGTGTGTCGGTGAAACTCAAGAAATAACAATAACTTACTCTGCGCAGTTTCACCAACCCTCTACCGATGGTCACACTAGTTGGCTGCCAGCACCTGGTAGTTGTACAGTTAACTTGTATACAATAAGTCCATCCGTTGTCCCCGTGTCTGTTGGCTCTAGCCTTCTTGTTTCCTCACCACAACACACATTTTCAGTACCTCAAGTTTCCGCAGGCGTGTATCAGACAAGCCAAATTTGGGAAACACAGTACCAGCGGGACACCAGTTATACAACTCAAACAGACTTAGGTAGCTTTAATTTTAAATCTACTCATGGGTTTGACTTTATTGAACCGTATACACTTCTATGGGTTGATCCTTCTTATGCTTACGATGCGGCAATTAATCGTTCCGGTGCGGGAACTAATTTTACATGGGCTCCAACAAGCACAGATTCTATTTTTATAATCACTGTGGCAGTGTACTCCTGGGACGGTTCTCAATTTTTAGGGAGGGTGGACTGTGCAGGTTATGATAATGGCTATATGAATATTCCTGGTTCATATTTTGCTTCACACCCTGCCGGTTCTTTGACTGCAGTTCACTTAACCCGCCATAAAATAGAGCTAGTTGAGACTGATATAAACAATTCATTTGTTGAGACCCACATGGAATGGGAGGTCATCGGCACTGGACACATTGAATGATGTTACGTTCCAGTTACAAATAATTTTTTTCTTGTGGATATGTTTATTATGTGTACGGTAGGGACAAAGTCCGCCGGCAGCTAGATTAAGCTTAACATTTTAACAGGTTTTTTGAAGTGGAACTTACGATAATGTTTGGGGCGCTCGGTTTTTTACTGGCGGCTTATTCTGTAATTGCGAATGACAGTGCTCAAACACTCGGGACATTCATTGCATCAAATAAAGAAACTAAGTGGCAGCACCAGTGGTTTGTAATGGCTTCTGTAATGGTTATAACACTTACATATGGATATATGTCTGGTGACATTGCCCACGGCCGCCTTAATTCAATTCCCACGCCAGAGACGTTTCAGTGGTATCACTTAGCTGCACCAGCTCTTTTATTAGCCCTTACACGCTTCGGAGTTCCAGTCAGCACTACAATTTTAACCCTTAGCGTATTTTCTAGTTCATTTGTTTTAGAAAAGATTTTAATAAAATCTTCCCTGGGTTATGCTTCAGCGGCTGTTTCTGCATACATCTTCTGGAATTTTCTATCAAAGGTGCTAGATGAAAACAACCCTGTTGCTATGGAGAATAGATCAAGGTGGCGAGTTGCTCAGTGGATTGCAACATGTTTTCTTTGGCACCAGTGGCTGGCACACGATATAGCCAACGTTGCAGTATTTCTCCCCCGAGGCGAAGCACTTCCTCTTTGGATGTTTATTTCATTTATGGTGATTCTTGCATCCGGCCTGGCACATTTATTTTACACCCGCGGCGGAAAAATTCAGGAGATTATTCTTTCTAAATCTGGTGTTCAATATATGAGATCAGCAACTATTATCGATTTTTCATATGCTTTGATTTTATGGTACTTTAAACAATATAATGACATCCCAATGTCTACAACATGGGTATTTGTTGGTCTCTTATGTGGAAGAGAGCTCGCGTTATATAGACGTTTTAAGCCGGAGGAAGGGATTAAGAATGTTGGGATGATGCTGTGCGCCGATTTTCTTAAAATGATGATCGGTCTGGCTTTGAGTATCATTCTTGTTTTTTGTATAACATAGGCTGATACTTTTTGAAAGAAATGAATATGATCTAATATCTTGCGGGAGTAGCTCAGTTGGTAGAGCACGAGCTTGCCATGCTCGGGGTCGCGGGTTCGAATCCCGTCTTCCGCTCCACATACGGAGCCATTTAAATTATGAAAAAAAATATATATTTTAGGACAACACATGCAGCGTCTACTTCAATTTTGGTAGCTCTCGAAGAGCTTGGCATGCACAGTTCAGATTTTTCAGCACATCAAATACAACCCTCTGGCCTTTGTGTTGTCAGGCCAAATAGATCAGGTGATGATCAATTTCATGCACATGAGTGGGAAACTGAGTGGGGATTAGATGCATATAAGTGGACTGTTGTTCGCAACCCATGGGCGAGGACTGTTTCTGCTTGGCGATCACTTCGTAGGTGGGCATGGTCTAAGAGACATTCTTTTGAAGATTTCGTTGAATTTTTGCACACAGCCATGTGGACTCGCCATAATCCAGATTATCCATCTCAAGAAGAATTGGCTGGAGCCATGGAGCAATTTGCAAAGGTGTACCTTCCTCATGTCTGTGATTGCGAAGTCCCGGGCCTGAAAGCAACTTATTTGAATACACCGAAATCACATTTAGCTGAATCAGCTTGTGGTTGTTATTATGCCATTGAAGCCCACGCGTTTCCGATGTATGGTTCATTTTTTACAGAGATTTGTAGGCGAGATGAGGGTGTTTTGTCGCCCATGTCGGCTGATGATTTTAAAGATTTCAAAAACGATGTAGGTGAGTTTAGTTTCAGGTGGAGAAAAATAGATCGCTATATTAGATTTGAACACTTGCAGAATGATTTCAATGAGCTATGCACTGATTTGGGTTTACCTCAAACAGAACTCAAACACACTAATGGAAAGAAATTTCGTGACTCATCTAAGGGTAATCTTGATGCACATATGGAAGATGGCGTGTGGAAGTTTGAAGAGAAGTTAAACAAAGATGGGATAGCCCCGTCGGCAGCTGGGTTAAAGTCAACTAGTAATGCCGACTATACTAACTTTTATACACCAAGATCAACACGGCTTATTAAAAATCTTTTTGCTTATGAAATAACAAAATTTGGGTATGAATTTGGGGATTAAATTTGAAGCACGCACTGCATAAAAAAATTAGCAGATTTGTTGCTTGGTTCTGTTCTTTGTATAGTGAACCAAGCACAAGCAGGCATGATAAGGAAATAATTGGATTTACATGTGGCGCCTTTGATTTATTACATGCAGGGCACATAATGATGTTGAAAGAAGCCAGCGAGCAGTGCGACTATCTTGTGGTTGGTCTACAGTATGACCCAAGCGTTGACAGGCCTGAGAAAAACAAACCTGTCCAATCATATCAAGAGAGAACAGTGGTGCTTAAATCAGTGAAATACGTTGATAAAGTGGTGTTTTATGAGACGGAATCAGATCTTGTTAAGTTGCTGTGCGATTTGCAGCCAGATGTCCGTATTATTGGTTTTGACTGGAAGGGAAAGCAATTTACTGGAAGCAATTTGCCAATTAAACTTTATTTCAACAGTAGAGATCACAGCTGGTCAACTTCTGATTTGAGAGATCGAATTTTTGTGTCAGAAGTGAGAAAGAGAATTCAGAATGAAGAAGAAGAAATTAACAAAGAGTGAAAAGGCCACGCTTGCTAAGCTGCATGATAATCAAAACCGCGCGTTAATACGCTTAAAAGAGCGCACAAAAGTTTTGATTCAGGCCTCTGAAGACATATTAAAGAAGATAGATGAGAAAGGCATAGACAATCACTACAGCATGAATAGTGATGTTCTTAGGTACGCTCAAGAAGTCTGGTCTACATCTCATCGTCTCGGTGAACTAAGGGCAATGTGTGATGATCTTGAATACTCCTATGGAAAGAAATAACCAAATTGTTCGGCTACATTTCTTTTATAGCTTGAATACCGCACACCGACAGTGGAACTTCCGATCATGTTAACCGAACGATTCATGATGTGATACTTTCCCTTCGCATGTCTCCAACCAAGTGCATGACCGAGTTCGTGTTCTAATACAAGAGGTTTCTTACATGCAAACGGAAAAATGAAGATTTCTGATGATATGTGTTGATTCGTCACGGTGTTTCTATGGGTGTTGGTAAGCGCAAGCTTGTTTGTCATACCTTGTTGAGACGTCGGAAGCTGGATTACAATTGTGTTTGTTTGGTATTTTCTAATTTTCAAGCAATCAATCTGATTAAATTTTTTAATTTCACCAAAGTTATAACCCATTTTTTCCCAAAATCCAATTGCTTGCTTTACCCTGCTAACTGTTGTTACATTATCACAAATTATTAGGTTTGGTGGGGTCAGCCAATAACCAACGAGCTCAATATTTTTTTTTGTTGTGTGTTGAAAATCTGCTTCGCTGATGTTGTCGTCACCACGCTTATGTGGGTTCCTCTCGGTGTTTTTCGATGACAGGCTGACAAGCAGTGTAAAAAGTATTAGAATTAAAAATCGCATAATTTTAATTATTCTTTTTTTATAAGTTTCGTTTTGTGATGTATTATTCGACAGTGAACCATTCAAAATTTAAAATAGGGTCATTGGTGCATGCGGCCAAACCAAAAGGCGGAGATTCAATCGGTCTTGTGGCAGATGTCGACAGAAGAAGAGATCATACATATTTAGAATTTCAAACTTACTTGTTTGTCTTGTTTGATTATGGGACGGTATGGATACATAGCGATGAATGTCGTGAGGTGGTATGTGACAAAAAGTAGTGATGATATTAATGAACTTGATACACTACAGTTAATTTCAACTCATTATGTAATGGCAAATCAAGTGGGCTATCATGGCAATTTATTTGGTGGCACGATGCTTGCGTGGCTCGATGAAGCCGGTGCTGCCTTTGCATGTCAGGTTGCAGACACCGGCCGTATGGTTACAAAACACATTTCAGCAGTTACGTTTGAGAGACCTGTTCGCCCCGGTCAGTTAATTAAAATTTTTGGCCGCGTTATCAAGATCGGGAAAACTTCGTTAACAATCGAATTAGTAGCCAGAAGAATTAGCATTTATAACGGAACACAGAAATCTGTTTGTAAATGTAACATGGTTTTTGTTAGAATAGATGGTGATGGTGAGGCAGTTCCAATTCCTCCTCACGTTCATCTTAAAACGAGCCTGGATGATAGAAGTGAAAAATTACGAAAAAAAGATTGAAATTTATAATGATGATAAGGGATTTGTAGAATATGTCGAACATATGGGGGATGATCTTACCGTTGTTAATTCTGCTAGGGTGTCTTTTGGTAAACATAAGGAGCGACTAGATGGAAAAGATAGAAAGCTTATACAATATCTTATTAAGCATAGACACACAAGCACTCTTGAACATAATCTGGTCACCTTTCGTTTTTGTGTTCCTCTATTTGTGCGTAGTCAGCACCACCGCCATCGTACTTGGTCGTATAATGAGATCTCCAGGAGGTATACCGATGTTGATCTTAAGTTTTACGAACCTCTACAATTCAGAACACAACATAAATCAAACAGACAGGCATCAAATATAAATGATTTAATAGACCCAGTCTTGTTCCCAGATTTGAGTGATTCAGATTTCGGCGCTACCGCATCATTTGTGATCGGTAATCACCATAAAAAGTCTCTAAATTTGTTTAATGTGTTGATTCAAAAGGGTGTTTGCAGAGAACAAGCTCGTGGTGTTTTACCACAAAATCTATATACACAATATTATGGAACTGTTAATTTATCTAACTTGCTTAAATTTATAGACCTCAGAATCCATGAAGGAGCACAGTGGGAAATTCAGAAAGTCGCAGAAGCATGTTTGGAAATTGCCACAGATTTGTTTCCGGAAACTGTGGGATCTTACAAGCGGGTGAGAAGTGGGCAGTGAAATTTGAATACATTGAAGTTGTTCAATAGTGGTGCTTGTTGTTATAATAACATATGTGGTATATGCATGATTAAAGAAATTAGTTTGGAAATTTTATTTTTGGGAGGCAGTGCAGCTGAAGGTGCAAAACATCAGTTGTGTGATTTGATGTTATGAATAGAAAGCAAAAAAGAGAACAAAATCGGCGGCTAAAAAGAGAAACAAAAAGTAAGGTTGCAAAGCTTGAAAGCGCTTTGTCGCGACAGCCAGATAGGTGTGATGAGTGTGGCACTTTGTTTGATGCAACCGATAGTACAATTTTAGATGAGTGGCGTATTGCAGTTTACGACAACGGCCCAGTTCATCTTGTTTGTCCCGGGTGCGTTCCCGATGATATAAAAGTACAGAAACAACAATAAAAACAGAGGTTTTATGAGATCATTTATTTTTGGTGTCCTTACCGGGCTTATGCTTGCCAATCCTGCTTATGGCGAGGATTTAAGCACAAGCGAAACATCATATACAGGTGCAACAATCCTAGAGGGAGACTGGGATGTAACGCTCAATGGATATGAACCATTCTCAGACAGTGAGGACACGTTTCCTTACGCCTTCTTTGAGGGTAACACCCTTTACGTGGGAAATTCAGATACCAATGACAATACGATCGATGCCATCGTGGAATTTTTCTGGTTCCAATCGTCCATCGATCGTGGCACAGACTTTTATGTGGCTGTCATCAAAACACGGGTTACACCTGGTCACAATTGTTACTACGCACCTTGGGACTGGGCACGTGGAGCCCAATGTAAACTCTGGGCTGACGAGTGGAGTGATTGGGGTGAGCATCCAGTTCTAAGCGTCGAGGCCATGACCGATGTAGAGCGTGAGCAAGGTGCATTCCGCTGGGACTGGTCAATTCCGTTTGAGAGTTATGGTATCGATGCATACGGGCAGGTAACATTTCAAAATGCTTATGGAATTGGTGCGATCTCTGAAGGTGCAGCAATGGCTCATGGTGAATATCAGTTAAACGAGGGCGGTGATGTAAAGGCAGAAGGAAGTGTTCAGGTAAAGGGATACCATTCTTCTGAGTATAGTGTTCAGACCCAATATGAGGTCACGCTTTACGAATGGGATGTATTTGTCGACGGCCGGGCAGACCTCATGGCATGGGATATGTATCTGAATCTCGGTGCTAGAGAGACCCAATCTGCATACCACGAATATTTCCTGGCAGTTCAGGTTGCTGAAGGCGAACAGTTTATGCTGGATAGTCTTAATTTCATTGGTAACTTTGACATTGGGTGGTATGACCCATTTCATCATGAGCTCGGAATATCACTCAAAGGAATGACCATAGGACAACCTTATTGGGAGCCTGCCACTGATGAACAGAATCCTGAAGATACTGGAACAGATGTTAACGATAATATCGATGAGGAGCTGTCTAGCGATACCGGATATTCAGGTGATATGCCGGAGATAAGCTTAGACGAGGAAAGTTCACCTCCAGTAAAGAGTGGGTGCAATACACTTGCTCGTACAGATGGTTTATTTGGATCATGCATTATGTTACTGGCACTTATTAGAAGAAAACAATTTAAAAAAACTAAACACTAAAAATAATTGATCTGGTGGAGTAGATGATGAAAATAAATTTAACCGACAGCATGCTTATAAGTGCAGCCGGTGAGGAAGGTAATAAAGTTGTTGATGGAGTTGTTTATTTTTATACTGGTAAATGTACAGGGCGTAGTCCCGGTGCAAAAAGAATTGTGAAAGATAACGAGACAGAACTTACAGTTGATTGGTGCTCCAACAGTTCAATTTCAGTGGACGAGTGGCACACTTATTTAAAGCGATTTGAATCATATCTTAAGAATAATTCAGCTAATTTGTATCAACAGGATGTTGTTGCTGTGAGAGATCCAAGAATTGACATGCACGTTCGCGTGTACACCGAGACAGCAGTTCATTCGTTATTTGCCAGGAATATGTTTGTGCCACATTCCGAAACGAGCACTGATCCGGAATTTATTACAGATTGGACAATTTATCATTTTCCATCTTTGTTACCTCACCCAACAGTTCTTGTGTCGTTTTCCGACAAGAAAATATTAATTGCCGGAACATCATACTCAGGTGAAATAAAAAAGAGTATTTTCACTGTGCTAAATTATACATTTGTTCAAGATTCAACACCAATGCTTCCAATGCATTGTTCTGTTAACATGGACTATGATAGAACTAGCCCAGCTATATTTTTTGGTTTGTCTGGCACCGGAAAGACAACCTTGAGCTCAGACCCAAAGCGCTTATTGCTTGGTGATGACGAGCACGCCTGGACAGACGACGGCCTAACAAATTTTGAGGGTGGGTGCTACGCAAAAACAATTCGACTGTCAAGTCAGGATGAGCCTGAGATATGGGAAGCGTGTCATGCTGCCGGAACAATTTTGGAAAATGTCATTGCAGATGAGTTCGGCGTAGCTGATTTTGACGACGGTTCTATTACTGAAAATTGTCGTGCGTCATATTCTATTTCGTCAATTCCAAATTCCGATCATTTAGGTTGTGTTAGAGAGCACCCTGTCAATATTATAATGTTGACCTGTGATGCGTTTGGTGTGCTTCCACCAGTGGCAAAGCTATCAACGACCGAAGCTGTGAAGCAATTTGCACTTGGTTATACTGCTAAGGTTGCGGGAACTGAGGACGGCATAACAGAACCTGTGGCCACATTCTCGCCGTGTTTTGGTGGTCCATTTATGCCTCTCCATGTGTCAAAGTATGCCAAAATTTTAAAAGAGAAAATTGAGAAACACGGGACTGTGTGTTGGCTTGTTAATACTGGGTGGACTGGGGGTCCCTATGGAAAGGGTACACGCATATCGATAAAAAATACAAGGAAAATAATCTCTGGAATACTCGACGGTTCACTTTCAAAACAAGGAACTGTTGATCACCAGTATACTGGCTTGACAATTCCAATCCATGAAGAAATACCACGACAGCTTTTGTTGCCTGAACTCGGTTGGGCTGACTTAGACGCTTATAAGGAAAGTGTTGCAAAGCTAAATTTATTATTTGGCGAAAAAGAAAAAGAAGTTATGCACGGGATATAATTTAATAAGGAGGCACATGTGGAAGAGAAGAAGAAAAAGAAGAGAAACTGGGCACGTAATCGTACAATTCTTAAATCAATCCCAAATCCAACGGCTGATGCATATGAGATAAAGACAAAAGTTCCTGAATTAACTTTTGAGGGTGTGCGAGGACAACCAGATTTTGCAACGCTCTATATAACATTTTATCCAGATGATAAAATAATAGAATTGAAGTCACTTAAGGAATATTTCTTTGCATTTCGTTCTCAAGTTTTTTCATATGAAAGAATTATAAATGTCATTTATGATGACATGATGAGTGCTTATGAACCAAATAGATTACGTTTGGTACTAGAGTGTAATCCCCGCGGAGGAATATCTTCCAAGCTTACAGTAGATTCAGATTGGGGAATTCGTGGCGGAAGTGATGCATTTAAGGATTGGGTTGGTCAATCTGACGAGTGGTAAACCAACATGCTTAGAAGAATCAAGTCAGTAATTACATGGGCAAGGGATAGAATATCTCATAAGATCGATCATTTTCGACCACGTAATATTGTTAAGATATTTAAAGACAACGGCCTTGCACTTGTTGTCATCATTATAGGATGGGAGATTGTTGAAGACGTATTATTCCCTTTGCTTTTTATGGGTCTTGGGAAGTATGTCCATCCTGGTTTCTATGCTGGAATACCAGTTGCCTGGATGTTATGTCTGCATTGGATCGCCGTTCCAATTTTGTGGGGGTGGTGGATGAAAATATCTGATAAACATGATGGAGATCACAGTGGCTGTTGCTAAGAAGAGACACCTTGCAAAAGCATTTACTTGGAGAATTATTGCAACGACGATTACAACTGTGACGACATGGTTTGTGACTGGAAGTGTTACAGCTGGTTTGTCCATAGGATTGATTGATGCTGCTATTAAATTTGGTGTGTATTATTATCATGAAAGACTGTGGTATAAGTTTCGCTGGGGAATACAATCTGATGTTCCAAAGAATAAAGGTAAATTGTGAACATCTGATCACTTTGTGATATAATTTAATTAATCGAGGCTTTGTTGATATGCTGTATATTGTGTTGTTGATGGCTGGGATTGTTATTGGTTTTTTTGTTGGTGTCTACCTGACACAGCGATCGTTTGAAATGGAAGAGTGGAGCATACTTCGCTGGAACAAAGACATCATGGGTTATCGTCCGGTTCCTATCGGCATGAAAATATATCAGAATGAAAAAATACTAGCCTCATTCAAGATTGAATCCGCTGCTTTTCCAGCAGAAGGAATTGAAGTCGAATAGAGATCGAAAAAACGTAGTATCAAAATGGTAAACGTAAAAATTTCAAAGAATTGTGACTGTTTCCCTTGGGTGTCGTTGTCCAGCACATTAGGGAATTTGTTTGGTAGTGGATGATTCACTGCCCAGGGCTAATAATCAACCTTAAGGTTAAAGGAAAGTAAGGTAATGGTGAGAAGCAGAAACAATAGTTCAAGGGTACATTTTGATCCGAAGATTAAGGAGCTGACAATTAATTTGTGGCTTGCTGGTAAAACAGAGAAAGAAATCGAATATGCCATTCGTAATGCGATCAAGGCTAAGTGGGTATCTTTAAAAACTCAGCGCCGTAGGCACCGGGCCCCCGCGGGAGAGTCTCGGTTGGAGAGTGTTTAATTTTTGTTAAAAAATGTTAAGCAATTGAATAAAACGGTTGGTTCATACAACTAATACATGCAAACACAAGGAGTTTATCATGTTCAGCACATTATTAGCATTTACTTTATCATTATCTACGGTTTATGCTCACCCACATCACAATCACAACAAGCACATTGCCAGGAGAGCTCCAGCACCAGCTCATGTAATAGTGAAAAATTCTGTTTGGGTTTCGGGGTATGGATGGATTAACCGTTCTAGCGTTAGGTGGATCCCAGGACATTGGGAAGTTCGTCAAGGTCATAGATACTGGGCCCGAGGACATTACATTCTCATCGACCGAACGCATCGGAGAGCTCGGTAGTTTTTTGTGCTCCTCATAGTCAATCACCCTACAGACATTGGTCTGTCGGTGTGATGACTCTTCCGGGCACTCATGGGTGATTCCAGACCTCGGAGGGTAAGAGTGTGTATGAGTTATTGCCCACGAGAGTGGTGCCTTCCATTCCTTAGTCTGGTGGATAATAAAATTAGTGAAAAAAGTGCCGTCACGTGATTACAATTTGCGTGACGGCATTATATTTAATTCATGCGTGGGATTGTATGGTCTGAGCCCACGTTAAAATAAAATGAGGCCGGACATTGAAGATCTTCTCGAGAGCTCCCGTGGCCGGTATTGTAGTTTTAAGAATCAAGCCGGAGAAAAAATGAGACTAACACAAGGAAAGCTGAGAAAGATCATCCGTGAAGCCATCGATGTTATGAATGCCTCAACAGGTGAGATGATGGTGTTTGCTGACGATGTGGCAGATGACGGCTTGAAACCTGATGCCCCCGAGCTCGCCGCCAGAGAAATTATAAAAAGGCTGAAACTCACTCCCCTTGAAGGTTACAGCGATGGCCTTCAAGATGCCGAAGAAGAGATATGGCTTGGTGCAGAAGACTATGCAAAGATGGATGTGGAAGTTGGTGGGAAGCGCCACCACCGCAAGGCAAAGAAAGAGCTGGCCCGCATGGACATTGATAACCTTCTCGCAAGAGTTGATCAGTGGGCGGCTGATGCTGGTGGCGATTACGGTGCTGATAATCCAGATGTAGATATGCAAGATGTAGCTTGGGACCTCGCGGCTGGTGCCGAATATACGTTTAAACCCGATGAGTGGGATGAACTTATCTGGCACTTTGACAACAGTGAAGATGAACTGGTAACCTATATTGCCGATAGGATTGCAGGGTAAATAATGGGACATTTAGATTTAACATTAGAAGACTTGGATCATACTCTCGTAGTAGAGTTAGAAGATTTATACGATGTCTGGCTGTGGCATCCGGGAATGGGATAATAAAATGAAAATCTCAAAACGACAACTCAGGAAAATTATTCAAGAAGAGAAGCAATCGCTCATTAAGGAATATTCGGATTATCCGTCATGGCCCGATCTGTCAGATCAACTGGATGATATTGCCGATACATTAGACCTGGCCGCAGGCAAGTATGTTACAAGCGCATGGTTGTTCAGTGGTGATAACGAAGGTAATGTAATTGCAAATAGCGTAGCTGAAAAACTAGAGCGGCTCTATAGAGATGCCGAAACATTAGCCGGATTAATTCGAGGGAGCGGAGCATTAAAATGAAAATTACAAAAAGACAACTCAAAAGAATCATCAAGGAAGAGAAAGCCAAGCTTCAAGAAGTTGAGTATTATGGCAATCCTGTTGGTGATGCGTTAAAGAATCTCGTTAACGAGTTAATGGCTTTGAAGGATCCTGAGGACCGTCGGTTCTACACCTACGATATCATTGACCAGCTTGAAAACATGGCCTCGCGAGGATAAAATGAAAATTACAAAAAGACAACTTAGAAGACTTATTAGAGAAGCAGTCGTTGATCAGATGACCGGCGAACCTCCAGAGACATATGTCGGTGTTCCATATCTTGAAGACAGCTACGTTGGGAATGGCACTGTTCCTTATGAAGAGTGGCGCGCTCTGGTTCCAGCGATGGAAGCGATAAACGACCCAATGTATGACCCGGCTTTAGAGATAATTGCCGGTACGTTCACATTACCTGGATGGACGGGAAATCTGCCGTATATTCCGTTTGTTTATGCGGACAAAGTACTGAATAATTTACAGTCCACCCTGGATTCTGATCCATTTAAATGGGGTGGAGAACTGTTGACTAAAGAAATGATTCATTCTGCCAGGCTGGCTTCTAGCGATACAGACAATGAATATGAAGACTATCGTGATTTTTAAAAGAGAAAATAAAATGAAAATATCTAAAAGACAACTTAAAAGATTGATTCGTGAAGCGATCATCCGCGAAGCAGAATTTCATGGTGAGACGGAAGCAGGGCAGCTAACTGGGACTGAAGCGGAAGACGCTGTGTTCAGAAACCAGCTCCAAGCTGAAAAAGATATGGAAGCGGCTGGTCTTACCAAAGATGAGATCTCACAGATGTGGGCTCACATAAAAGACACAGCAGACGTAGACTTCATGGATACACCTATGTGGGAAAAGCTATTCGGCTGGTTTGCATTCGACGGTCCAGTATTAATGCCGTACGGTACCGCGAAGGCTCGAGATGGAGATCCGGTTGAGTGGATTCTAGATTATCTTCAAGATCCCAACGGCTTTCATCAAACAGCAGAGGTATGGGCAGCAAAATGAGAATTACAAAACGACAGCTCAGAAGAATCATTAGAGAAGCAGCTGACAATTTAGAATATTATGACCCAGAGCAGGATGGGATTGATGCCACTGAAGCAGCGTCATCAGCACGTGAAGATATCCACCGCGCAGTCCAAGCAGCAATTGCAAAGTATAGTTCTGGGAGAGGACAATTTCAATGGCGGCAAGCTCAGAATGATTTTGAGATGCAGGCTGACGGGGAATTCTTTCCAGGCATCACTGATGTATATTATGCTGGTTGGACACCAGAAGATTTTCAAGCCGTTATTGACGGAGTAGAAGGATAAAATGAAAATTACAAGAAGACAACTTAGAAAAATCATTAGAGAATCGCTGAGAGAAGGTCTAGGCGACAATGAAATTGCTAAAGATTTCATTGATGGGGTTGGAAAATGGCCAGGAATCGACGACAGTCTTGGAAAAGAATCTCAGTTAACTTGGAATACAAAGGATGCAGGTGCCACTGAATATTCGATCAAAGCAACTGACGACATCCCAAAGATAAAAGCTTTCTGGGAAAGCATGTTTAAGCATGGTGGTCAACCCAGTGGTTGGATGAAAAAGGCTTTAGACAAATACAATGCTGAAGGGCCATATAGCGATACCGGAAAGCTGACAGCTACGATAACGTCACAAAAAGCGAAACATGATGATGAAAAGACAATTATCATCACGTTCCACGAAGAGAAAGAATAAAATGAAAATTACAAAACGACAGCTTAGAAGAATCATCAAGGAAGAGAAACAGAGGCTTCTCCGAGAAGGTCAATCCCAAGAGGAAACCTTGTTCGACGCCCTCGACCAGTATGTTATGGTGCTTGATGAAGAGATGGGCTACGACGTTCCCAGAGACCAGCTTAAGGCTGCGGTCTTAAACTTTGTCGACGGTTATTTTGAACAGACAGAAGAGCCCCCGGGAGGTTGGGAATAATGAAAATCACGAAAAGACAACTGAAAAGAATTATCAAAGAAGAACGCGCTAAGCTTAATGAAGGCTTTAAAGAAATGGAAATGGAGATGATCGATTCAATAGTCGATATGCTAATTCAGAATAATGCCATTGGCGCTATAGGTGATAAATACTCAAGGCGACCTGATTATGCCGCGGCCGTTGAATATCTCAAGGCAGCAGTTATTCCTGCTCTGGAATCTATGATCCCAGATTCAGAAAGCGATGACTTCTCATCCACACCATGGCAAGAGCCAAGCAGAGTATAACATGAAAATCACAAAGAGACAACTAAAAAGGATTATCAAGGAAGAGAAGACAGCACTTCTTAGAGAATTCGACGATCCGTATATGGGGAAGTATGAGGGTGTAGAAAGCGAGCTTGAAAGAGCACTTTTTAAAGCCCAGCAAATGTTTGTTGAGGTGAATGGCCTAAGCTGGCGTGAGGCTGCGGTTGAAGTTGCAAACGAAGTCGATAGAATACTCGAGACACATCAAAGCTGAAAAATGAACATGCCGCAAAGTCGGTTGGGAGTATAATCAAAATGAAAATTACAAAAAGACAACTGAAAAGAATTATTAAGGAAGAGAAGTCACGAATTTTACGTGAAGAATCTTCTGCTGCAGTTGAGAAAGTTATCTCTTCGATTGAACCCAGCATGGAAGATATGTCCAAGCCTGAGCTGGAACTTTTATCCAGGCAACTTGACGACTTAATTATGAAATTGGGTGGGTCTGTAAATGAATCAACTCGAACCGCACTAAGGCGTATCAAAAGGCTTATTAAAGAAGGGAAACAAAAGATTCTTGGTGAAAGTGTGGTGGATGAGACGGATTTTGAAGATAACATCCAGCGAGCAACTACTATTGTTGCAGATCTTTTTTATGAAAAGATGATGCAACTCTGGGACGATGATCCGGATGCTCAAATTGAATGGCTTGAATCTCAAGACATGGTTGGCGTAAATAGAATGGTCTGGGAAGAGGCTGTCACTTACGCAACTCAAGAAATTGATTCCGCTGTTGGTAACGCAATTGCAGACGCCGTTCAAGTTGTTGAAGACGGAATTGTTGACGGTCGTTATGTGGAGGCTGCACTGCGATGAAAATTACAAAAAGACAGCTCAAAAGAATCATTCGGGAAGAAATGGAACCGGCTCACCAGACAACTGGTCTTGGAGCAAATATTGCAAATGCTGATTTTCCAATTTCAATAGGCTATCAAGGAAGATCTGAGATTGTGTATAACGAAGATGCGCTTGACGATTTGCTAGACTATCTTGTAAATAATGGTGTTCCATATTCACTCGATCCAGTGAGTGATCTTGAACCTGAACAGGTTCCAATTGGAGCTGGAATAGAAGAACTTGAAGAGGCTCGATCCGCTCGAAAGCTAACAAAGATTATTAGAGAGACAAGATATATGATCATTAGAAAATATGGGAGATTATTGTGAGAGTAACTAAGAAGCAATTAAAAAGAATTATCAAAGAAGAGAGAACAAAGCTTCTAAAGGAATGGGGCGCTGCGGAGAAGGAATCACTGAGCCCACTGATTCAGTTTGCTCAAGCATGGGCAGGATTAGGTGATGCAGTTCAGTCACAAATGATCGATGTAATAAACGGTCACATCGAAAATAATGAAGAAGCCGTTTATGAGATCAACCCAAACGCACTTGACGTAGCCGTACAGAGATTATCTCGTCCGCTTGACGCACTGCGTGGCAGCGTAGAGGCTGAAGAAATCATGGGCGCCCTCGACTGGGCCGAGGATATTTTTACACAAGGCGAGCTTGAAGTTGATGCTGACGCTCGCGCAGCGGGGGATTTATAAAATGAAAATCTCAAAACGACAACTCAAGAGAATTATTAAAGAAGAGAAGAAGAAGCTTAATGAATATGGAACAGCCATGAATGCCGCTGAGCGTGCTATCGGATCATATTTTGACGTCGATTTAATGGCTCGATTAAGGAATAATGTTCAAGATATTTGGGATAATGCGGTTGATTCTGCAATTGAATTTGACGGTCTTGAAGTTGACGAGGCTGAAGATGCGGTGGCTGCAGGGTTTGGAAAATTGTTTAAGCAGGCTCTTGAAAAGGCACGTTGGGGATGAAATGAAAGTAACAAAAAGCCAACTTAGGCGCCTTGTCAGAGAAGAACTTACTATCCTTGAGGGAAATAAGCCGTATGATCGGTCACGCAAGACTAGAAAAGCTCATAGTAAGACACTTACCCGGCGCCAGGGAAAAGCAGCAGCTCAGCATCCAGAAGAAACCGAAGATACTGCAGTTCTTGGAAAGGGACAATTATATAAAGGCCGAAGGATGAAAACACCATCACAACTTAGTTACGGGCTTGACTATGAAGGTGATGGTTTCACCGGTGAGGGTTTGGGAGAAGTCAGAAAATTTGTTCATGATACACTGTCGGAAGGGACCATGGTAGTACAACATCAACCGTACGGCGGTGTATCGATTGAGGTTGATGGCGAAGAAAAGACGGTCGGCGATATGGTTGCCGATCTTCTCGACGCCGGTGACGATGACATTTTTCAAGGACAGCAAGGATTAAATCCACGAGCTCTAGACCGCCTGATCAATGCATGGTCAGATGGTGTCGGTGGAAGCATGTTAAATTGGGATTCTGATATTTTTCCCAATAACTACAGCGTTGATCTGGACAGAGTAATAAGGCTCTGGGCTCGACGTTATAATCATAATATTGAAGAATTAGAAATGGAGGAGTGGTAAATGAAAATCACAAAAAGACAATTGATGAGAATCATCAAGGAAGAGAAGCACAAGGCAGATGAAGCTGAAGAAGCACTGACTGAAAAAGATGCCGTGGTAAATGGTGATCATCACTGGCCAAGAGTTGATTGGACAAATATCGAATCGCTTACTGATAAGTGGCAAAAGCTGGAAGGCGAAAGTTTTGATAAAGGGGATCCTTCAATGATGGGCATGGGTGAAACGGAAAAGGAGTCTCGTGATATTTGGGCTGCACAGGTAGAGTCAGCTGCGATGGATTTTGAAGTTGAACTTACACAAAGAGTTAGAAAAGTAGCGCTTGAGACAATGAAGGAATTTTCTGAAGCGTTAATGAACGGCGATTATTACTAAAACATTGTTAAGACAACGATTGTGCTTAATGCAAAATAACAGGAGAACATAAAATGAGAGTAACGAAAAGACAGCTTAGAAGAATTATAAGAGAAGAGTGGGGTGGTGCTGCTCATGAATTCAAGCGTGATGATGGTCACAAAACCGGTGATGTTGACGGACATTATAAAGATTACGAAGGCGAATACGGCGGAGACGAGGGTGATGAATCCACGACTCACCCCGGCGAAACAGATTATGCAGATGATCCAAAAGGTAGAGCCCATGACGCCATCGCCGCGATTCATGACTTGGCCTCCGCAGCTGGCGTTGAGCTTGATGTAACTGCTGGAGATTCCGAGGGAGATATTGGTGATGTAGAATCAGCTGATTTGGCACTGGCCGTAGAAAGCAGGCGTCTTAAGAGAAGAATTCATCGTCTCGTTCGTGGGCAGAGACGAAAGCTGATGGAAGATTCTATTGACAATGAGCTCGACAATCTTAAAAAGAATATTGGTGATGACATTGAGCATATTCGCGATTTAAAAGATGACGTTAAAGATGACCACGAAGAAGAAGTCCGTGCGGAAAAAGAAAAAGAGCGGCATGACGAAGCTGTAAGGCGCAGACTCCGTCGAATTGTTAGGGAAAACACTCGTAAGCCTGTGCGTAAACGTAGAACCAGACGGGTGAGATCACGACGCCGTCGATAGATGCGCTTACAACAAGCTTAAACATGCGAGAAATAAAATGAGAATTACAAAAAGACAGCTTATAAGAATTATTAGAGAAGCCTACACTGGTACTCCAGAGTTCACTGATCCGTCAGGCCGACCAGGAGATTTTCAAGGTGACCCTTACTTGAAGGGAAGCTATGATGGAAATGGTATGACACCGACTGGTGCTTGGAGGGCATTACTTCCAGCGATGGAACTTATTGGAAAACCGCTATATATGCCAGCAATTACGGTGGTAAAAACAGGAAAATATTCTCCACAAGGAGGAAAGGGTGTAATTTATTATGTTCCGTTTCTTTATGGTGATAAAGTGTTGGCGGACCTACAGGCAGAATTAGATTCAGGTCAGATTACCCAAGATGTATTAACTCAGGAGTTGATTGACGAGGCTGGATATGCATTGCAAGACCGAGATAATGAATACATGGAACCATATACCGACTGGTAAGGAGTAACGATGAAAGTAACAAAGAGACAACTGGCACGTATCATTAAAGAAGAGAAGCGAAACCTTTCACGCCCCGGAGAATTACCATACAAAATCCAGGACGCTCTGGATAGATGGCAATATCAAAGTGGCGAAGAGCTCAATGGAATACTTTCACAGATTGACAGGGATTGGGATGAAAAACCAGAAATTTTGGATGGTGTTCAAGCAGCAATTGATAAAATTAAAGTCTATTTTGAGGGCTGGAGACAATGAAAATTACTAAAAAACAATTAAAAAGAATCATTAAAGAAGAGAAGAAGAAGCTTCAAGAATACTATCCAGTGGGCGGTGATCAACCGTCACCCAGTTGGAGGGCTTTTCATGAAGCCGCGTGGCAATGCGCCGCCGATAAAATCGAAGCAGGAATGGAAGCAGATGGTATTTTGGATGCAATGATTGACGAGGTGACGGAAATTGTTAATGATATTGAGTCTGAGTGGCTTGATGATGAGCTGGTTGGAGAGCGGCCCGCTCCCAGGGGCAATCGGAGTAGGTAGTGAAAATATCAAAAAGACAACTCAGGAAGATTATTAAGGAAGAAGTGATTCGTGTAGATGAATCAGTGGGCCTTTTACCTGGCTTGGGCTTTGGTTCTCATGGAACCGGCATGAATTCTTATAATGCCACATTCTCCCGCAATTCGTCTCCAGCTGCTTTGGCGTTAAACAGGAAATTAAGACAGAACAAAGATGTCGTAAGCGAAAGATTTAATCCAGCAATAAAGCAAAAGCTTCTCAGAGATGTTACTGATTTCGTTGATCAATACATGTTGGGAATGGGTATGAACCCAAGCGACCCTGCAGATATCCGGCGCGTAAGAAATGAAATAGATCGTGTCGTGGGAACATTGTTAGGGGGGGACTATTAAAATGAAGATCACAAGACGCCAGCTTAGAAGAATCATCAAGGAAGAGAAGGCTCGGCTTAACGAGCTTGGCATTAGCCGTCACGAACGTGATTCTCGATTAGATGATCCGGATGATTTGACTCTGGGTGTCGAAACATGGGAAAAAATTGTTGACCACCTTCAGGCATTAAATGACATAATCGCAAGTGAAGCAGCACATATGACAGTCCAGCAGCACGCTCCGGAAGTAAATCAAATTAAAACTTTATTACCATGGGCTCAAGATAGTTTGGATTATTGGAGGGAAGGATGAAAATTACAAAGAGACAATTACGAAGAATTGTAGAAAGTAGCTATGAAGAGATCGCGAGAATCCGTGACAGCGGAGACTATGAGTGGCAAGACATGGAATACGAAGTAGTAGACC